>Ga0209542_10000064_pt1 | contig 271623 bp, 263 predicted proteins | sample RifCSPhighO2_01_FD_184028 | JGI IMG/M metagenome (GOLD analysis project Ga0209542, IMG submission 184028) | Soil microbial communities from Rifle, Colorado - Rifle CSP2_plank highO2_0.1 (SPAdes) (version 2) | ecosystem: Environmental > Terrestrial > Deep subsurface > Rock core/Sediment ...
ACCTTACGGGAACTAAAAAAGAAACAGTCCACATATGTGGACTGGTACAACAACGAACGTGAGCATCTGGGGATCGAGGGGCTTACGCCTATGGAAAAACTAGAAAAGTGTCAGATATGATCTTGTAACTTACATTGTGTGTCCGTATACTTTATGCGTTTAATAAAAAGCGCCGCGGAATTCAGTGTAGCCTATGACGCCACGGCATATCACACGCTTACCTCTTAAAAATTGCGTTCACTTTGCGGCTTGACTCAATTAAACGGAATAGTAATATAGAAAAGATTCTTTGGTTCTTCAAAAACAAGAAGGGGGCATCACGATGCCGAAGCTGAATCTAAACGGTACTGGATTTGCAAAATTCTTTCTGGTTTTAAGTTGGGTTATGGGCATAGCCATTATGTATACCCTTCCGGCAAACATTGCCGCGCCATCAAATCCGGTGGGGGTTGGCATGGGAATTGCCCTGATAGGTTCATTTATAGCTGCCGTAATCGCTTTCGTGGCATGGATTGACGCGAAATAAAAAAATAATCCGCTTTTTAAAGCGGATTTTTCTTTTGTAATTTAAGACTAATAAGCGATTTGACAATTATAAAAATTTATTTTATACTCAAAATTAAACCTGTTTGACAATACTGTTGTCCCAAAAAGGAGAGTGCCTTGGAACTAAATAAGGTAAGAGCTATCCTTGCCGACGAAGTGATATCTTGGGAGCGCGTACAGCGGCTCAAGAGCACGGATATTGAAGCGCTTATTAAACAAGAACCATCTCTAACGCTGGCCGAAGCCTTGCAAAAATCGCAGATATTTCTGCAACAAGGCCTTGAGGCGCTTGACGCGGTGGGTTTTTCTTTTGAACAAGCCGATTCCGGCCATGGCCTTGGCCACTTCACGCGCGACTACGCTCATGCGATGCGCCTCATTCGCGGATTAAATATTCCCCCGCAAGAATTGTTGACTGGTCTGCTTGGAGGAATATTCCATGATATTGGCTGCGCAATGGTGAGACGCTACGATGAACCGCGGCGTATAGCCAGGCATGCCGAAGCCGGTGCAATCCTTCTGGAAGAACTCTTTCAGGAAACATCTTTGGGTCTAAGCAAGGTTGAACAGGATCTTGTTGCCTACGGTGTGGCGGCGCACACTCATTATCTGAAAAGCATGGATGTCGTGAGCGCTGAAGGCATCACGCGAAAACTTGAGCCTTATGTTGATACCATCAATGATAAACCAATATTGGCCGTGTGGCTTCCGCGATGGGTTGACCGATTAGATGTTAACGGTGCGGGTTTTGTTGGCCGCCATTATCTCACTCTTGTTGAACAGCATGAAGATTTCAGCGGCAGTGAACAAAGATTCTATACTGTAAATTTTGAAGATCATTTGCGGCCGCTTCTGCGGACGCCAGAAGAGATAAAAGCCGCCGACGGAAATCGTACTATGCGCGAACATCTTGCTCTTTTCGCGTCCAGCCAGAATAACCAGTCTCCTTACGGTAAGCATGACCTTGATCTCATGGTTGTTATGCGCGATAAGCAAACCGCAAGGTTGCAGCGAATTATCGGCTCGATTACACCGACCGATCCGCTACATCCGGCGGTAGAAAACGAAATTGTTGATCTATGGACTATCTTTCTCGCATGTAATGTGGAGCCTACGCGGCGCGGACGTGAAACAGCAGAAACGCTTGCGGCAAGATTCAGAGAACTGCCCGAGGATACACAACACGCCTGGTGCAAGGGCTTTCTTGCAACCATGCAGGAATACATTGGCTGGGCCGAAGAAACCATGTCGACTCTTAATAAGCTATCACCCGCCGAGCGAAGACTGGGCAATATCGTAGAAGATATAACCGAAATTGTCGCCCCAAACCAGCTATGGGCAACAACTATTTCTTCAATGCGCTAAAACTCAAAGCGCGGCCAAAATAAGCCGCGCTTTTTTATTTTGTAAATCACGTCTATTTTGTTGCCAGAACTGCTTGGATTTGTAATGCGCGGTTAATGAAACCTTCGCTATCACGTTTGCTTAAACAAAAATCTGTCATGGCTTTTAAGGCTTCGGTTTTACGGCTGTCGCTAACAAGATTCCATAGGCTTATGGATTGCAGATACGCGATGGCGTTTTCAAAAGTGAATTTTTCAATTGCAGGAAAATATTTTGTTTCAATATCACCAAAATGGTTTTTTGCCAAAAGATCTGACCACTGATACTTCTGCGTCGGATCAGGCATATGCCCTTCAATAAAAGGCGCCATTACCATTCTGTAACCTGTTTTGAAATCCCCGTCATCTACTTTGTTTACAATAAAAAAGGCGCCTTGTGGTTTCAAAACGCGGTAAATTTCACCAAGCGCTTTATTGTTGGCAAACCAATGAAAAGCGCTGAAGGCGCAAACGGCATCAAAACTTTCGTCTTCAAACGGTAAATCTGTTACGGCCGCAGATATATAATTAATTGAAGGCTCTTGATTCTCCTTTGCTCTTTTAAGCATATCTTGATCTCTATCCACGCCAATTACATTAGCGCCCCTTTGAGTCAACTGTCTTGTGGAAATACCTGTTCCGCAACCGACATCAAGAATCTTGGGCCTGGGCATATTAAGTTTGGACCATAGCAAATCAAAAACCTCGGCAGGAAAACCCTGCCGGGCTTGAGCGTAGTTGGCGCTTAAATTGCCGAAATGGCCGTATCTGGTTTTTGTTTTCATGGTCAAAAGTAGCTATGCGCCCACCAGATTAGGTCAACACGCCTGTTTAAAAACCAACCGTGTTGAATGAACCATATAGCGAATTGGTGAATGTTTTGGTTAACCAAATCATCAAAACTATGGCGATAACTGTAAGTGCCAGCGAGACAATACCTATCATCCGCGTTTTTGGGTCGCGCTGTTTAATATATTTGAATGCGTATCCAAGCCCAAGCGGAGCAAGGAAAAAACTTACCAGATAAATAATAATCTGCTTGGCGACAGATGTAGAAAGCTGGCGCTCTTTTAATTTTTTTCCGCACTGTGAACAGAAATTTGCGAGCGCCGAGGCGGCCGCATGACAAGACGGACATATTGTTCCATGAGTATTATCCATATTAACAGTATAAAGAAAAAACCGCTGACTTGCACTTAGCCAACGGTAATATGCTGATTTAATGCTGATAAAGAACATGCTTTGCGCTAAAGCAATGATGCTATAAACTCTCGCGTCGCCTCTTTGCCGCCGAACCCCATCAACTCCTTTACTTCAACGCCATTTTTGAATGTCTTAAGCAGTGGGATGCCCCGCATGCCGTATCTGCGGGCAAGCGGACGGTTGTCCGAATGCGCCTCAAGATCTATTTTGACGAACTTAACTTTTCCCGCAAACTCGGCCGCAAGTTCCTCAAAAATAGGCTTGAGCGCCCGGCAAGGCGGACACCATTCGGCCCAGAAATCAACGACCACGGGGAGGTCAGCACCAAGAACTTCGCTATCAAATTGTTCAGCGTTAATCGAGTGTACGAATGTGTCCACTTGTGCATTTCCCTTTCGTAACAAGATTTTCTAAAATCATATCAACGCAGCAATTAAACGTCAATAATAAACTCCACATCAATATTTATTGATGTGGAGGTAAAATAAAACCCGTCGAAACGGGTTTGTATATGAATGCGTGGGTTTTTGTTAGAGCTAGTTATCCTTAGACGGCATTGCCAAATTAACAAAAAACATTGCCGCGAGCCCCCAAAGATAACCGGCATCCTTGGTTATGTAAACCGCTAAAGCAACAGCCACAGCAACACCGACAGCAATTACTATTGCGGGTAAGTAGCACATTCTGTTCTCCTTCAATATAAAGAGCTTTACCGCAAGTATATCTTCCGTTATTTCAAAAGTCAATTTCTGATCTCCTTTTGGAGGGTGCAAAATTATTTTTTCTTGGCCACAAAATCCATCCAGGTTTTGCCGAATGGATCATGAAATTTTTTAAGATCAACAACCTCAAAACCAGACTGTTGAATATAAATTCTTAATTCTTCTTCGGTCCAAAATTTACGGAATCTTTTTTCTCTTTTATTAAAATCGTCTTTGGCATACCATCCTTCTTTGCTCTCTTTGGATTCGGTGGAGCTCAATAAAGCAACCGCTCCGGCATTCAAAATAGAGTTTATTTTATCCATAATTTTGATGGCTTCTTTTTTGGGGAAAAGATGTATAAAAGCAAATGCCAATACTCCATCAAATTTTTCTTCAAATTCTTCTTCTAAAAAATCTCCTGTTATGATTTTTGAATTTGGGTTTCTTTTTCTGGCAAACTTGGTCATCGGTTCGGATATATCTATTCCCGTAACTGCAAAGCCCTTTTCTGCCAAAACGCTTACCGCGATACCCACAGCGCAACCAATATCCAAAACCCTACCCTTAGGTTTTATATACGACGCGAAATAGTCCATCGCGGCGCTCGTTACGGGCATTAAATTCTGTACGCGATTTTCGTATTCTTGCGCCAAAAGGCTGTATGTTTTTTTATTCAAGGTTGAATAATCCATAAAAATTATTTAATTTCATCTACTTTTGCCGCTAAGACGAAATGGTGTTTTCGTATTCCAGAAAGTATTTTTGGATAAGCGCGAGGTCAAATTTCTTGAGGATAGATTCTTTGGGTTCGCGCGCCAACAGAAATTCAAAAGAGCGCCGAACCAAAGATTCAGGTAGTTCTTTTTGTTGTGTCAGCATGTCGTAATAATCTTTGGTCAGCGTAACCTCGTAGTCGGCTTCACTATCTCCTTCGCGTAAAGTTATCCAAAACACCCAGCCGTCGTCATTTTCTGATTCTTTTTCTATAGTAATTTTGTCCATATCAATCCCACGGAAAGCCATTGCCGAAATGGCCCCACGGGGAAGTAGTTGCGAAAGATACTTTATCTAAATGCAGATATTCACGTATGCCTTTTGGCGACAAGTCATAACCGACAATAGCTTCTTCTTGCCCTTCAACTACTACAACGGCCATAACTGGCAGAGGTTTACCTATGGCGTATGCCAACTTAACAAATACTTCTTTGGCGTCGTGTTTCTTTAAATAATCGACGGCAATGCGTCGCGCCATATAGGCGCCGCTTCGGTCTACTTTCGTATAATCCTTACCTGAAAAAGAGCCGCCGCCAGCAGGCACACTCGGACCGTAAGAATCAATAACTATCTTTCTGCCGGAAACGCCGGTGTCGGAATCAAAACCGCCCACGCTCCAATCCCCCGCCGGATTTATTAAATATTCCTCTGCGGGCAAAATGCTTTTGGCCAGTTCTAGCAATTTATCGTGCGGAGCATTTTGGAAGCTTGCCACAACGGTTGTGACCCTCCCGTCCTCAACAGTAACCTGTGTTTTGCCGTCGTTGGGATAAACTTCATATATCTTTCGGCATAAATTGCGCGCAAGCTCATATTCTTTCGGCATCAAACTTTCCGTCTCCGCGCATGCGTAGCCAACCATAATACCCTGATCACCCGCGCCTCCGGTATCCACACCTCGCGCAATCTCGGGGTTTTGTTGAACGATGTTAGAAATAACTTTGAAATCATCGCCAACGATACCATTCACCACACGTTCAATATCCACAACCGCGGCAGATGTCACCTCGCCATTTACCACCAATAATTTGTGCCCGCCCATCACTTCAAGCGCAACACGGCTCTTGGGGTCATTTTGCAAAAAAGCATCTAAAAGAGAATCCGCGATGTAATCGCAGATCTTATCGGGATGTTTTGGCGAGACGAATTCCGCTGTTTTAAGCATAATGAAGAATTCCAGACAACATTCTCATATTCTCAAGAATGTTGGAATGTTGCTATTGGGTTAGGCCCTTAGTTCTTTTACTGAATATGTAAATATACAGTATCTCAAGGATGCCGGCTGTATTCAACAGCAGTAAAGCGACAAACCAGGCTTTTTGTCCGCTGCGTGCCGCTTTCCAAAGCGCCATGCCTTTCCATATAAGCGACCAGATAATTAATAGCGCCACGATAAGTCCGGCAAAAATACCGAATACATTTCCGCCAAACGGAAACCACTGGTTATAAAAATAGTGCTGAGTAAACATAATCTCCACCATACCTTTTTATTTAATTTTTGCAAACAAAAATGCCATCTTAAGCGGCATTTTCGCTTTCCACTATCTCCACTCTTCTACGGGTTCATAAGTAAATTATAAAACTTTTAATAGTATTTAGTATTTTATATGTTTTTCAAAAAATCTTTTAATAACAATGCGCTTATGGCTATATATTTATTGTTAATCTTTCGGATTTTTCCATATAATGAATTCTTTCTTTTTGGAGGTAACCAAACCACGCCATCGAGTACAGCTATTCTAAGAATATTTTGGTTATAACCCTTAATAAACTGCATGGCTTCACGAAAACTTTTATCTTGCGTTCCGCCACCCGCCGAGATAAATTTGGCTTCTCCTATAACAAATTTGTTTTTGGTTTTAAATATTAAATCTAAGCCCTTATTCCGATTATATTTCAGGTTTTTTCGCGCAAATTTTTTTAACGTAGCATCGCCACCATCTAAAAAAGCCTTTCCGTTAAAAGTAATAAACTGTGGCTCTGCTAAAATTGGGTAACCCAAAGTCAACAAATATTTACGAAATGTTTGTCCGAATTGGCGCGATGGTATTTTTGGTTTCGACGCGCCATCTAAAACTCCTCGCAATCCTAGTTTAAACAATTTTTTCCCTATTCGATTAGTCGTTTTCGGATTAAGATTTAATGCGGTTGGATATTTACGGAAAAAGCCTACATATGGGTCATCAATAGGAAACTTCTTCAGTGTTAATAAAACAGAAATTAGGGCTTTGTTATTTTTTTGTGAAAAGGCCTGTCTAATTGCAGTTTCGTTCTTTTTACTAACAGGTCTAGAAAATGTTAATTGAACGGGATAGATATTATTTAAATTGTCTAAATAACCCCTATTTTTGGCTAAATTTTTGCTTTTTTGAACCCATCGATTCATAAAAATCTATTAAATGAGAGCTTCTTGGCCAATCGAGTTAATTTTATTTACGTATATATAATTTATGAATTTATACACGAAATCGAAAGATATACGCTTTCGATCGTTATCGCGATAGTTGGTCATAAATAGAGATAAATGGTTATCTCTTAACTTATTTATCTCCTTATTAAATTTGTCTATTATCTGTTTCTGTTGTCGTACGGGTATTGGAGTATCAAAAATTAATTGAATCATGTGCCGAGATGACGGCTTGCTTATAAGACATTCCACTCCGTACTCTCTTATATTTTCTAAAGCAATTTTCCCGTTTGGCGTGCCGCTATCAATTGCCTTTAATAAAATTAAATTTGAATTAATAATCCCATGAACATCCTTAGAAATTCTAAATTCGCGAACGTCTTTAACGTGATTATATGCGGCTTTAATTTTGATTGGACCACTCTTTATATCGCTCTCCACAAGACGACGTATACCCAAAACATTTTGTTGTCCGTTAATAAGTGTCCGTATTTTACCTCCGATAGTCCAATGATATTGTTTATCTAATTGAATACTAACGCTTTTTCTATCTGGATAAATACTGGTTTTGATAGCGAAACTAGAATTATGTATTGCTGTTTTCTTTCGATAATAAAACGCGATGACATTATAGGTAGTGTCTGGGAAAACCTGTTGCTTGAAATAATTCATTTCCACAATTCTAAATTTTCCAAAGAAAATATCTCTTATTTTCTTTGAGTTTTCGGCGGAGAGAAAATTAATCGGTACAATAACAATCCCCTCGTCGCTGTTAAGAATGGAGACCAGGGATATTTGATATAAATCTTCAAACGAAAATTTATAAAAATACCGTTCTTTTATTGATTTATTGGCTTTATTTATATTTAAATAAGGTGGGTTGGTTAAAACAAATTTATAAGCTTGCGGGGTTCTTATACTATCATTCAAAAATATATTTTTGTTATCAACCAACTTTTTATCAACATCATAACCTCTAACTTTTCTTGCGCCTTGCTTTTCCGCCCACATCAATAAATCACCGCTACCGGCAAATGGATCCACAACGGTCTTGTTGCGAACATATTTATCAAGACCGTTTAAAATATAATCTGAATTTATAGTAAAAAACTGACCAAGTTGTTTCTTGTTCATTTCTCTTTCGTTAGTTTTATGATTAAGAGCTAAGACCTTAAAATTGACGGTTGTCATGTCTTATTGGATCAAGCTTTAATTCGCTTATTTCATAATACCACGCTAAACCACGCCCCGATATCAACAAAATCAAACAAAAAACCGCCAATAAAGACGGTTCTTAAAATGTATTCAACCTAAATTTCTACCCAAAACATTGAACCCTTAGAAGTTTAAAACTAAAAGCGAAAAAGACAAAAGAAACTCTTATCCGGCTCAAAATTACTTGTGGCCCGAACCGCCGCACGTTTCACAAACAGTTTTTTCTTCTCCTTCTTTTTCTGCAGGCAATGCTTTTCCTTTTTTCCGCTTCAGCCACTCACGCCAACCAAACCAGAAAAAGAACGCTAACGCCGCAAGAGGCGTTGCGTAAGAAGCTATTTGAAGTACGCTTGAGACGCTGTTTTGTGACGAATTAGTCGTGGCTGGAGGCGTAGTGTTTGTTTCGGGCGTTGCTGTTTGTAAATTATCCGAAGAAGACGTTGTATCTTGAGCGTTTGAAGTGATTGCGGTGTCCGTGTTACTTGGCGGTGGTGGCTCAACTTCGCTCACCGCGGGAGGCGTTTGCGTCTGGCCTTGCGAATCCGGCAAGGGATTAGTTTCAATAATTTGCCCGTTTTGCTCTTTGCCGCATCCCCAGTGATCGCCTCCGACAGGTATACACATTACAGAATATCCAGTCGGGCAGCTAAAAGCGGGTTTTGGCTGAGAATCGCAAGTGGTTGCGGCATTAGCCGTACTGAAAAGCAAAATGCAGGCGAAAAAAGTAATTAGAAAATATATTTTTCTCGTGTGTCTCATGGCCTTATTCTAAATGCGATCAACTGCTTATAGATTACGACAGCGAGCTTATTTTTACAATAATCGTCTTGTCTAAGTTGACGCGCTTTAAAAACCTATTCCTGGCGCATTTTTTCGCGTTCGTTTTTGGTTAAGTATTTTTTGCGCAAGCGAACGCTTTTGGGCGTTATCTCCAAATATTCGTCTTCTGCCATTATCTCCAAACCGCGCTCAATGGTAAGTTCAAACGGCGGCACCAAATCAATGGCTTCATCAGAACCTTTGGCGCGCATGTTGGTTAACTGTTTTCCTTTTGTTGGATTAACTGACATTTCTATTCCTTTTGCCGTGTTCCCAATAACCATACCTTCATATACCTCTACAGCCGGACCAATATATAACATGCCGCGCTCCTGCAGGCCCCAAAGAGCAAAGCCGAGCGCTTTGCCGCTCGCCATTGATATCATTGAGCCCTGGGCGCGCTTATGGATCTCGCCGGCATAAGGCCTGAAGCCTTCAACGCGCGACGCAAAGATCCCCTCGCCTTTGGTATCTATTATGAATTGGTTCCGGTAGCCCAGAAGGCCGCGCGTGGGGCCTTCAAAAAATAACCGTGTAAGATTATCGCGCTGAAAAATATTTTTCATCACAAAGCCGCGCGAGCCCAGGCGTTCAATAATGGTTCCCTTGTACTCCGGCAGTATGTCTATGATAACTTCCTCGAATGGCTCGTAGACCTCGCCATCATTCTCCTTACGGAGAATGACCTGCGGTTGCGAAACTTGTACCTCAAAGCCGGCGCGCCGCATATTTTCCAAAAGAATAGCGATGTGAAGCTCGCCGCGGCCGTACACGCGAAAAGTGTCGGAAGAGGAAAAATCTATTTTCAAACCGACATTCACTTCAATCTCGCGTGTTAGATACTCGCGAAGCTGACGCGAGGTGACATACTTACCCTCGCGGCCGCCAAAGGGCGAATTGTTGACCAGAAACGTAAGCGCAATGGTTGGCTCGTCCACGGCAATAGCCGGAAGCGGCTGTGCTTCGCCGTCCGTTGTTACCGTCTCGCCGATATAAATATCGGTTAGGCCGGCAATAAGAACAATGTCTCCGGCTTCCGCTTGCTCAACTTCTTTCTTTTCCAGGCCTTCAAATGCGAAAACTTTTGTGAGTTTACCGGAACGGGTTTCGCCATCCGGTTTTTTGACAAAAACATTTGAGCCTGCGGCAATAACGCCCTCATATATGCGCCCAACCGCCAAACGGCCCATAAAATTATCATAGCCAAGATTGAACGGCTGGAAACGCAACGGCTTCTGCGCCAGCTCTGGCGAAGAAGCGCATGGTACGTACTCAATAATAGTATCGAGCAATGGCGAAAGATCATTTGACTCATCCGTCAGGCGGCGCTTGGCAATACCAAGACGACCGTTGGTATACACCACCGGAAAATCAGACTGCTCGTTGTTTGCTCCAAGCTCTAAGAAAAGCTCCAAAACTTGTTCCTCACAGCGCGCGGGATCGGCGGCCGATTTGTCTATTTTGTTTATAACCACAATGGGCTTGAGGCCCAGTTCAAGCGATTTTTTCAGCACGAAACGGGTTTGGGGCATAGGACCCTCCTGCGCGTCAACCACCAAAAGCACCGAATCTATAGAGCGCAAGACCCGCTCAACTTCAGAACCGAAATCGGCATGGCCGGGCGTGTCCACAATATTAATTTTTGTGCCGCGATATACGATAGCGGCATTTTTTGAATAAATTGTAATGCCGCGCTCAAGTTCCAAAGCGTTTGAATCCATAGACACGCCATCTTTAATAACGCCGGCTTGGCGCATAAGCGCGTCGGTAAGCGTAGTTTTACCGTGGTCAACATGGGCGATAATTGCGATATTTCTGATTTCCATAAAAAATAGGCCGCATTAAGGCCACACGAATAGTACTATAATCAAAAGATTTGGGCAATATATCGTGGCACACAGATCACTGGACTCTTCGATACGCTCAAAACAACTAAAGGTTGTTCATTATTGCCACAATGCTTCTTTCTTGATCCTCTTCCAGCTTTTAATTTCTGCTTCGCGTCTTCGGGCTTGAAGTAATGTTGCGAAAGTCTCTGAATACTTTAGAGCGACGGGCCGACGGATCTTTGTGTAGTGAGCGCCCCACTTAGATCCGTTATGCTGCTTAATTCTTCTTTTAAGATTATTGGTACATCCGACATAAAAAGAACCGTCGGCGCATTCAACAATATAAACACGATATTTCATGTTACTGTGGGCAATACCGTTCGTAAAAATAGCGGCATTTTCAATGTATTGCCGCTAATCTAAAAAATATTTTATACTGCGGCACTATTGACCTTCCTGGCTGTTAGTATCGGCGGAACTTTCAAGCGCCGTTTTAAGCGTTGCTTTTGCCGCCTCTAAAGATGCTTTAAAGTCATCATGCGCTTTTTTAAACGCGGCTTGTTTTGTTTCAACAAGAGGTTTTATAGTGTCGGATATTTTATCAATTGCCTGTCTATCGCTCTTGAACTTTGCGCGAGCCGCTTCAAGACTGCTTCGCAAAGTAGTTCTTACGGTTGCCGCATTTACGCCCGCGACGCAATCGGCTTCCGCCTTGTTGAAAGCGTCGGATATAGCAATTTTATAAGCATCCACCGCCGCATCACGAGCTGTTTTGCGCGCTTCCACGGCATCGTCAACGCCGGAACGAAATGTTTCTATAGCTTGGTCTACAGCGGCACGCCGTGTATCAATCGCTTCAAGTAAAATAATCTTGAACGCATTTACGGCTTCTTGCTGAGATTCATTCTGGGCCTTGGCTTCGATTTTTGCAAACACTTCGTCAAGATGCGCATCCTGCGTGTCCCGATGCGCCGCAAGTTTTGCGTCACGTTCTTCTCTTTTGGTCTGCAGAGTGTCTTCTCGTTCTGATGTTTTTGCTGAAAGAACGTCGGAACGGTCAGACGTGCGCGTTGCGACCGTATCATCCAAGGCAGATATTCTGGCACACATGCCAGTCGGAGGTGTCGGCGGAACGTCGGCTTGAACAAAAATATTCGCTGGCATTGCCAAACTCAAAACAAGTGTCGCGGGCAAAGAGAAAATGCGTATGATTTTATAACTCATTTGGGTCATAGGATTGAAAGAAGGAATCAATTTCTTGCCCGTCGGAGGTCGCGGAAACGGCGTCGTTGTCTTCATCCGCCATGACGTTTTGATCAGCGGCCTCTGTCTGAACAAAAGAATCAATTAAAACGTCTATGCTTTGCGCTTTAGCGCCTATACCATAAGGAAGCTGGTTACCGCCCGGCGTTTTATTTATAAATACCAAAACAGCGACTGCGGCAACCGCGATAATCACTCCAGCGCTCAATAAAATTGTCTTTTTATTTTTCATGCCGATAACTTAAGTTTAAAGACTTTTAATGACTATCTGCAGTTTCTTCGCAATTTAATCTTACCATGGATCATAATATATTTATCCACATAACGCCGGCGGTCTATTATTTTAAAAATAACACGGTCAAGCGACTATACTACTCTTTATCTAAAAGCTTTTTGGCCAAATTTATGGGTTTTGCGCCAGCAATATGCATCGGCTCGCGAATATCAAGGTCTGGCTGAACTTTTGATTGAGTTCTAAAAGCAATAGACATAATACCTATAACTTTATTGGTCTCAACGTCAAAAAGAGGACAACCGCTATTGCCAGGATTACTTATAGCATCAACTATAAACCAATTCCGCGCATGCGCGAGGTCAATACCGTCTTGTTTTATATTACTAACCATTGCACGATTAACGATAAGCGTAATTCCAAACCCATCGTTTATAAGCTGACCCGCGTATGGGAAACCGACGAAATAAACGTCTTGTCCAACTTCAACTTTATCAGAATTTCCAAGTTCACTGGGTCGTAAAAGCGTTTCTTTATAATTATTAACTTGGAATAAAGCCAAATCGTAATTATCCACTTTTTTAACAAAAGTTAGCGGGAGCCAGGTATAATGTTCCAAACCATTCGCTTCTTGTTTAACCATAGCCATAGCCATAAGCACTGCTTGAGATTGCGGTGGCGTCTGAGTATAAATATGGGCAGTGGTTAAAATTTTACCGTCATCAGAAATACAAAAACCGCTCCCTATAATTGTTATTTGATTGAGAGCTGGACTAAATCCTATTGCAACAACAGAATTTCTAATTTCCTTTATTTTTTCGCTTATTTTTCTTTCGGACATTTATTGTTTTTGTTGATTTCATAATTGCGGCTTCAGACGAGCCTAAACGGAAATTTTCTCCGGCTGCATTTACGCAAATCGCCAGAATACATTGATTTAAATCTGCTGCTTTTTCTAAAACGGATTCAGCTAGATTCATTTGCCATCCATTTGAAGTATAAATCCACCACGATGACATACCGTTAAAAGACCTGCCTAATTTTGTTGCCCAAATATTAAATTCTTTTACCGTTCCAGAGGTTTTATCGGCTTTAATAATAGTACTTTTTTGATATAGATCGTGAATATGGGTTGCAAGGTTAGAGTCAAGAATGGTGGCATTTTTAAAATTTGACCCGCTGGATTCATTGGCAATACTGGGTACTGTTATGGCATTATCTCCCTGCGAGATCTGCGAACTTGATTCGGGTATAAATACTCCTGTAGCCGAACATCTTGTTAAATCCATTTGTATCACTTTTAACATAGTTTACGCGTTATCTCAAAATTATTAGTGATTACGCCTAAATTAAACCGCAACGCTGCCGCCAGAAGGCGTCGAAACTACGCCTACGATGTTGGGATCAATGTCTATTTCACAAACTCCGCCCACACATGCTAATTCCTTTGAACCGACGGTTTGATCTTCTTTTTCGTAAATGACGATTTGCGAGAAATCTGTAGGCGGCATTTTGGCAACGAGTTCGTTGTATCTTTCCTCGCTTATTTCTTCATACGGCGCCAACTGATAAACGTGATCGGTGCGCGGCAAAAATGACAGACCGCCCAATTTATCCCAATTTTCATACAGCCAGTTTGAGGTTGATATCCATTCATCATTCCCTACCGAAACCGTGACCGAGGGATTATGCTCAGTAAAATTTTCTTTAACCAATTTCCAATACTCAAGCTGTTGTATCGCCGTAAGATCATTACGAAAAACTTTTGTGCCATCTGGAGCTTTGACAGGAAATTCCAGAACATAAGTTGTGGCTGAACTTTCCAACTGACCAACTTCGGGATAATACGGAAATTTTTGTTCTTTAAGCATCTGGAACAACGGGTCGGTAGCCGAAATGCGTACGCGCCGGATGTAATATGGCGAGTGGCGCGGATGCATACCCGAAGAAGCGTCCACCAATTGCGAAACGGTGCCTGACGGCTTAACACAAGTGATGCAGGTTGATTCGTTAATGTCGAAACGCTTAGCGTATTCTTTATTCACCAAAAGAGCTTCGTGTTTCATGGCCTGCAAAACTTCTGCATCTTGCACCGCGGGGCAATCCCATTGCCCGGTTATTGAAACTCCAAGCAAGCGTTCTTCTTCACAATTCTTTTTCCATTCTTCGGAAATAAATTTGAAATCCGTAAGCGTGGATTGATAAGTGCCCAAGATAGTTGCCAGGCGCGTTTTCCTGACCAAAATTTCCTGCGTGTCTTCCGGCCGCGCCACAACTTCGGTTAAATTGCAAAATTGTTTTGATTTCAAAACTATTTCTCCGCAGGGATTAGTGCCTGACGTTTGGGCGTCTTTTTCAAAAACCTTCCATCTCCGCTCTGGCAACTGTTGCTTTAAGCCGCCGCGGTTGAAAATACCTCTCTCGCCAGTACCGCTTTTGGCCAAAGACAGCCATTCCTCCAAAAATTGCGTTGCAGTAGGCTTTTCGTTATACACAGCCGAGTTGTTGGCTAGTGATCGCTCAGGGTTAGTAAGGTAGAACTGGCCTACTTTGGCATTGCGCATTTCTTCATCGTCCAAATCAGACAATGAAATCAAGGCGCTACGGCGAACTCCGCCCATAACTACCACTTCGCCTATTTTGCAGATTATATCGTGGACGTCTATATTCCTTAAACGCTTGCCTTGGCGAGCAAGGATTTTGGCGCGAGAGAAATCAAGAAGTGCGCGCAGGGGTTCTGGCCCAGAACTTCGGCCGCCCATGGTGCTCAAATATGCTCCAGCCGGACGCAAAAGGGAGTAATCAAATTTGATATCTTCGCCGCTATACCAAGCCTTGAGGCCGGCGGTGAAAGCAGTACCCCACCCTTCTTTGCTATCTTCAATTATATATGTAGCGAGGGTCTTGCCGGTTTGTTTCTTTATAATAGGAAGCTCCTGCGCTGTCTGGCTCTCCACCGAGAAACCAACACCAGTCCCGCACATCAGCAAATACATTATTTCGGCAAAGTCTGTCAGACGCGACGGAGCGATAAAAGAACAGTTGTATGCGCAAACATTCGTTTTTCTTGCGGCTTTGCCCGCACCCCACATTAACCTCATTGATGGCATCACTTCATGTTTCAAAATCGCTTCTTTAATTTCCTGATATTCATCCGGAGTAAGTTTGTCGCCGATATTTTCGCGCATGAAATTTATATAACGGTCAACGGTTTCAATCCAAGTTTCTCTTCTGCCTTCTTCTTCTATCCAGCGTGAATATGTCCGGTAATAAATAAATTCTGCCAGAGGATTGCGGAAATATTTTTTGGCTTCCTGCGCCAAATTCTTCACGTTGTCTGGAACAAATTTCTGCTTCTCGCGAATTTGCGTGCGCTCATTGCGGTAAAGAATGTAGGCTTTGGCAGTGCGCGGGAAATCTTCCAGCACCAAAGACTCTTCAACAAAATCCTGGATCTCTTCAATGTGCGGAATATAAGTTGGTGGATACTTGTTGGCCATATTTCGCACCACACGTTCGGCAACCCTAGATGGATCACGGGTTAAATCACCTTCGTGCGCAACCTCCATAGCACGATAAATAGCATTAGAGATGCGGCTCTGGTCAAAAGATACGACTCGCCCGTCGCGTTTTCTTACTGAAACAAATGGTACGGAATTTTTTATGGCCATAAATTTTTTAATAGTTAAGGCTTGCCCGGCTCCAGTTCCAGAAAAAACTGGGGCTGGACTTGTCCAAAATATTTTTGGATGACGAATATTTAAATTTTTTGTTTGTTGACCCGTCTTTCGACGAAATTTGGCGAAAAAATGTTTATTGCCGCTTTTTGTTCCACACTTTTATAATTTTAAACGACTAAAGAGTCAAAACACGCCGTAAGGGGGCGTGTATTCGCTGTTTTATTGTCTGAAAATTATTGACTCGTGGTTTTTCACAAAAATTAATAATTATTGGCTTAGAAGAACTCTTAAGTCCAATACTACCATGCCCGCGAAGTTTAGGTTATCCACAAACGATGGAGAATTTAGTCAAAATGAAAACAAAATCCGCCAATTTGGGTTGACGGACATGATGATGATCTCTTCGTGGTCAATTTTAGACGGGAGTTTCGTTAAAATCGGGCATCCTACTGGTTTTTTCTCCTCATAAACGCCGGAACCTCAAAGGGGTCTTTGGTGTCCTCATCAATAACCACTTCTTTGGGATTTTTGGCGTCGGCATTGGAGTGGTTTGAGCTTTCGCGGCGGAAAATCTGCAGATTGCTCTGCGATTTTGGTTTCTCTTTACCCGGGAAGCCAGAGGCAATTAGGGTTATGCGCATAGGACCGCGTCTAGACTTATCTTCCACGACCGCGCCAAAGATTATCTTGGCTCCCGGATCAATGGATTCAGTAATTATTTTAGCCGCTTCGTTCACTTCCTGCATGGTCATGTCTGGGGTGCCAGAGATAGTGAACAATACTCGACGCGCTCCGTTTATAGAAAGGTCAAGCAAGGCAGATTCGGCAGCGGAACGAGCCGCATCCTGCGCGCGAGTTTTCCCTGAGCCTTGTCCAATGCCTATTAAGGATGTGCCCGCTTCCTGCATTACCGCTTTGACATCGGCAAAATCCACATTAATCAAGCCTGGCGTGGCAACCAAATCGGAAATGCCCTTGACGGCCTGACGCAAAATATCATCGGCCATGGCAAAGGCTCCAAGCACTGAAGTTTTCTGATCAATAAGAGTTAATATCCGATCATTGAAAATAGTGATGATGGCGTCAACATTTGCGGCTAAATTTTCCCATGCGACCTCGGCTATGTGGGCACGCTGTACGCCCTCAAAAGAAAACGGGCGCGTCACCACACCGACCACCAATGCGCCGGTCTGGCGCGCGATTTCAGCAACTATGGGCCCTGCACCGGAACCTGTCGAGCCGCCCAACCCAGCGGTAACAAAAATCATATCGGCGTTATCAACAACATTACGTATATCATCGCGTGAGTTTTCGGCAGCTTGTCGTCCAAGAGCCGGATCCATGCCTCCGCCGAGGCCTCGCGTTACATCTTTGCCAATTAATAATTTTTTGTTGGCTGAAGCATGATGCAAATCCTGCGCATCAGTATTTATGGCGACGAATTCTATTCCGCGAAGGCGCGACTGCAGCATGCGGGTGACGGCCTTGCCGCCAGCTCCGCCAACACCAACAACTTTAATGCGAGCCAAACTCTCAAATTGTGGTTTTACGGAAGGCATATTTCAAATTAAAAATTAAAAACTAAAAATGGAAAATTATGGTAGTAAAGATTTCAGAAACCGTTTTATCTTGTCGCCTCCAGAACTTGTGCGGCCTCCAATAGCCTTTGTACCGCCCCAGGCGATATTTGGCAACTTAAAAGATCCGGGTCCTTTCTGGCTTTGAGCATCAGCAGCCAAAAGTATAAGCCCTAGAGCCGAACCCAACGAAAACGCGTTGCCCAAATCGGCCCCGTCTAAATCCGCGGCATAACCAAGCTGGGTTGGCAGACGGAAAGATTTCTTGGCCAATTCAAGGATGCCAGGCAAGGCGGCCGTTCCCCCACTGATGACAACGCCGGCCGGCAGCATGCGCGAGCGTTCTATCTTTTTCAATTCCTCGTTGGCTAGGTCAAATATCTCCTCAAGTCTGGCTTCTATTATCTCGGCAACGGCTTTGCGAGAGAATTCGCCTGATTCGCGAGGGTCTAGATCAGCTACATTTATAATATCTCTTTTGGTAATACTGGAAGGCAAGGCTGAGCCAAAATCGTTTTTGATGCGTTCGGCAACATCTAACGATGTCTTGAGGCCTATGGCGATATCGTTAGTGATGTGCGCTCCGCCAATTGGGATAACCGAAACATGCATACAGCTGCCTTCTTCAAAAACAGCTATGTCCGTAGTTGTCCCGCCTATATCCAATAACATGACACCAAGCTCCTTATGGCGCGGCGTCAAAACGGCTCTGGCAGTGGCAATAGAAGAAGGAATGAATTCCTGCGGACGAAGATCAAGCATTTCCAAAACTCTTTCTAAATTACGTAAAAAAGGACTGGCTCCGGTAATAAGCACGGAGTCTACTTCAAGGCGCACGCCTGACATACCAACAACATTTTTCATGCCGCCTTCGCCGTCAACACGGAACTCTTTGGGAATGGCGTGAATTATCTCGCGATTCTGCGACAAGGCTATCGCCTGCGCCGCGTCAATAACACGGTTAACGTCTTCTTCACCTATCCTGCCATCGGCACGGGCAACGGCTACCACGCCGCGGCTGGGCAAAGCTGAAATATGCGCGCCGCCTACCGCGACGTAAACTTTATCAATTGAAGTGTCGGCCATACGCTCGGCATCTTCTATGGCACGCGCAGCGACTTTGGCGACTTCATCGGCATCCACAATTAATCCGCGGCGCAGGCCCGCGGAAGGCGCCGTACCTAAACCAATCACTCTGGGCTTAGAAGAAACCTCGTCCTTCTGCGCGACAACAACACGTATGAAGGAAGAACCTATATCTAAACCGGCGAAATTGTGAGAAGAGGCCATAAATTAAATATAGTATTTAAATTTTATTGTGGGGAAAACAGACTGTAAAATTTTCTCCTCCATGGCTTCCATTTTTTGCCTGTTTTTCTTATCTTTCTCGTGCTCAAAACCGGCTAGATGCAAAATACCGTGGATTATCAATAACGCAACGTATTCTTTAAAGCTCATGTCCCAGGCACTGGCTTCTTCTTTGGCAGTTGAGACTCCTATGAATATATCACCGATCGGCCCCGAACCTTTGGCGCCATCAGAGAGATTAAAAGATAAAACATTTAGAGCATGACGACCTTCGGCTTTGCCGTATCCTTTTTTATATCGCCGAGCCAGGGACTCCATTTGCTTTTGCGTAGTGCAAATCACGGCAACTGAAGACGGTTTGCTGGATGCTACAAAAAATAAAGTCTTATTAACAACTTTTTTTATAAATTTTTCTCCAAGATCGGTCTTTAAAAAACTCTTAAAAACAACATCGTGTTTCATCTGAAGCGCGGTTTTCCTTCCTGACTTGATCATGCGCTAAAAATTACATGTTCTCCAATTCGTCAGTCTTGCCCATTTTAACCAAGTGTTCATATTCCTTCTGTTTCTGTATCCGGCGCATTGCCGCTTCTCTGCGTTGGGTTTTTGATGGTCGGCGACGATAGAAACGCAATTTGCGCGCGCGCAACAAAATTCCCGATTGCTGTATCCTGCGGGAAAAACGTCTTACTAAACTGGAAGCTGTTTCGTGCTCTTTTTTTAAGACTTCAACCATTGTTTTTTGAATCTACAGATTAAGAATTTGGAATTAAATATTTGCTGGTGGCTCATTATTGTTCCATCCTCCAAGCAAATGCAGATGAATATGATCTATAATTTGGCCGCCGCCGCGGCCGACATTAAATACAAGCTTATAGCCGGTTTTGTCTATACCGCTTTCTTCAGCAATAACCTTGGCGCATCGGATAAGCTGGCCAATCAACGGCGCGTCGCCATCTTCCATTTCCGCCACCGAAGCCACGTGCTTGCGCGGTACGACCAAAATATGAAAAGGGGCTTTGGGCTGTATATCTTTAAATGCTACGCATTCCTCTTTTGAAGCCACGATGTCGGCCTGCCGTTCCCCTTTCACGATAGAACAAAAAATACAGTTTGTCATGTATAAAAGCTTATATCTTGATAAAGAATAGCGCAATAAATCTGGAATACATAATCCGTAAATCTATTTCTTGGCTCGGCGGCTTAAACGGGCTTTCAAAAAATCATGGAGTTTAGGCATCTGAACGGTCAGTTGTTCACCGTTATGCATATCCCTTACAATTACGGTGTTTTCCAAGGCTTCTTTCTGTCCCAATATCAGCGTATAATCAACGCCTAATTTATCGGCAAGCTTAAGCTGAGATTTAATGGAGTCGCGGCCGAAAGAAGAAGCAATTTTTATTCCGCTTTGTCTCAATTCTTCAAATAATTTTAGGCTCTTGCGCTTGGCCAGATCTCCAAGCTGTATCAAGAAAACCCTTGGTTTGCGCGGTTCGGGAATTTTAAGGTTGCGCCGCTTAAGCTCGTAGATGATGCGTTCCACGCCAGCCGCGGCGCCAAATGCTGGAGCGGGCCGACCTCCCAAAATTTTAACCAAATTATCGTACCTGCCGCCAGCTACCAAAGCAAACTTGGGCGGGCTTTCTCTAGACTGGCTTTGTTGGTTATCTTCTTTTGCCGCCTCCCCTTCTCCTTTTTTGTATTCGCTAATAACCACTTCCTGCGGCCATATCTCAAAAACGGTACGGTTATAATAATCCAAACCACGTACAAGATAAGGATTCAAAAAATAAGGCAATGAGATTTCTTCTAAGAATTCAAGCAGTGTCTTGAGATGCTTGCGACAATCTTCACAAAGATGGTCGACTATCTGCGGGGCATTCTGCTTGAAACGCGCGCATCTTTCATCTTTACAATCGAGCATGCGCATAGGATTGACTTTTATCCTTCTGCGGCAATTGGCACATAGCTTATCAATGTGCGGACGATAATAATGCACCAGAGCTTTTTTGTAATACGGTCGGCATTGCGAACAACCTATAGAATTTATCTGAATAGTTATATCTTTGAGCCCGAATTCTTTAAGTATATTGGACATCAATTGTATGACTTCGGCGTCTATGGCGGCATCTTCCCCTCCAATAACTTCAAAGCCATACTGCCAAAATTGTCGGAATCGCCCGCGCTGTTGCCGCTCGTGTCTGAACATTGGTCCCCAATACCAAAGTTTGACCGGCTGTGGCCAGACATGCATACCGTGCTCGGTGTAAGCGCGAACGATGGGGGCAGTGCCTTCGGGACGCAAGGCCAAAACTTCTCCGCCTTTAGTTTTTAAAAAATACATTTCGTGTTCAACGATATCCGTAGACGTGCCGATGCCTTTGGAAAAAAGCTCGGCTTGTTCAACTATGGGTGTGTCTATTCTTCCGAATCCGTAATCGCTGGCAAGCTCCGAAACGGTTTCATAAACATAATTGCGAACGTTCTGATCCTGCGGCAAAATATCATGCATGCCCGACGGCGCAAAATAGTGTCTGCCTCTTGATCTTTTATGATTCTGGTCTTGTTCTTCCATAATCGTAAAATTAAAATTTAAAAGCGAAAAATGAAAAAATTTGGTGACCGGCTCTCGCCGTGGCGAGAGACGATTTCATTACTTTTTCCTTTTTAGTTTTTACTTTTAAGCTTTGCTTAGTACTCCGGAGCGGCAAATACCGAAAAGGCAGTCGGAGGCCATGCGGTCAAAAATACCTTACCTATTAAATTTTTCCTTGGAACCGCGCCCCACACCCTTGAATCCGAACTTTGCGTACGGTTATCCCCGAAAACAATGTATTCGTCTGGACCAGCAATAAATTCTTTATCTTCAACTTTATAGTCTTTGGCTATATAGGACTCGGAAAGATCTATTTCCTTGCCTTCGCTGAAAACCGAAACTTTGCCGTCTTTTATCGCGACCCTTTCCCCGGGCAAGCCGACAATGCGCTTGATATAAAACTGGCTTGGATCGCGCGGGTAGCGGAAAACAATCACGTCTCCTCTTTGAGGCTCGTTAAAACGATATGATAATTCATCTATCAATAAATAGTCGCCGTTATGAAAACTTGGCACCATAGACGCCCCTCGCACGAAAAACGGCTGAAAAACAAAGGTTCTTATGGGAATGATGATAGCCGCTGAGACAACCACTACCTTAACAATATCAAAAGCCGTATTTAAAAAATTCTTTATCGATTGCATGCCCAAAAATTATAGCATAATTAACGCCTATAGCAACGGGGCGCATTTTAGGATATTTACCGCGATTTAACAAGTAAGCCCGCTTCGCGTGCCACAAAATCCACTTGCGGCCAACAAATTATTGTTCCATCATTTAATCATGCGCTTTGCAATCAAATTGGCGTTAAGAATAATTATACTGGGCTTATTCATGGGAGCATTTTCGTGGTTGGTCTTAGGCAGTACACGTTCATTTGACTTACGCGGAAACACGGCTACGGGCATAATTAACGCGGTCAAAACATTCGCTGCCGTTCCTTTTGTGTCGGAGAAAAAATTGTCTGGTGAAGATAATTTAAGAGTAAACGCGCTAATCTTGGGCGAGAGCGGACCAGGATACGAGTCGCCCTTGCTTACCGATACTATTCTTGTTGCAAGTATAAATACTCAAACTAAGGAATTGGCGCTTATATCCATACCGCGCGACCTATTGATACAAATACCAGGGAGCAAGCTGGTATCTCGCATAAACACCCTTTACTTAATGAAAAAGCAGGCTGATGAAATGGCGAGCATTGATGATTTTAATAAACATGCCGAATATATAAAATCAAAGGTGGAGGAAATAACCGGCCTGGAAATACCTTATGTTGTTTTAATAAATGTTTCTGGTTTTGAAAGCGCTATAGAGGCCTTGGGCGGCATAAATGTTTATGTTGACCACGATATAGTTGACCCCCAATTCCCCACCACCGGATACGGCCACGAATATTTCTCTTTGGAAAAAGGCTGGAGATTTATGGATGGTGCCACCGCGCAAAAATATGTGCGCACGCGGCACGATATACGGGGCGATTTCGGCCGCATGGAACGCCAGCAACAGGTCGTCGGAGCAATAATAAACAAGGCTCGTGGACTTAATTTAATTTTGGATTTTTCAAAAATATTTTCGCTTGTTTCGACTTTAGGCAACAACATTCAAACCAATGCCGATACGGGAGAAATAAAACGGACCTGGTCATTCAGCAAGAATATTGACGTAAACAAAATAAAAAACTTGGCTATAGATGGCGGCCGGCCTGATTCGCTGCTGACAGATTACAGGCCATATCTTGGCACGGGCGTGGCTTCAACTCTTGTACCACGCGCGGGTATTTTTAATTACAGCGAGATACAAAACGCTATAAGCAGCTTATTGCGATAAAAAACCGCTTCTTAAATAAGAAGCGGTATATTTTTTATCGGCCGAAACCAAATAGTCCAAGCAACATTGCACCAAACACCAATACGCTACAGATAAGCCACGAAGCCAAAAAGACCAAAATCAATTGAAGAGCGCCCATAGCAGATAAAATTCCTACAAAGGAAAGAATAAGCATTGTTATCGCAAAGACAAGTGCGCCCAAAAACAAACCGATGACTAACGCAAAAATTATACCCTCGGCAACCTCTTTCATGAGCCGCCTACTTACTTGGCGCGTAATTTATTTATAACAACTTTAATCTGTGTCCAGAAAGACAAGATCATTAGAGACACAAGACCCACAATGACGACAAGCGTTGCGGCCAACTCACCAAACCACTTGTAAACAAGTATGGCTAAAACAATGGTGGCTCCGCCCACCAAAAACAGCAGTAGGAGAAAAAGGGCTAGCCCTAACAACAGCTTGGACAATTTATTGTCCTGCGCAGCTTTGATAAATTCCATTATAAGCATGCATACGACACAAACGGAGCCTAAAAACGAGAAGAAGTACGCGATGGTTTGCATTGGCTTGGGAATATCATTGAGGAACAAAATGAACGGCGAATCTGGATTCCACATGACTACTACCCACAAAATTCCTACTACAGAGCCAAGTAAAGCGCCGGCGAGGACTTTAGCGAGTTTCGGTAGAGTCATTTTCTTCTCTTTCCATGCTTTGGATTTTGAATTTTCAAACAGCCATCACTTCTTAGCACGGCAAAAAAAATAGTCAATTGGTATGCCGCAAAAGAAAAATCCGCAGACAAACTACGGATTATTATTTTTTCAGTTTAGCCAAAGAATCCAAATCGATCCGGGGGCCAAACATTAGTACGGTAAAATAACTTATGTACCAGCAAATCCAAAAGCCATCTAATCCAATGCTTGTCAGCGGATTTAAAAATGGATAACTAATGTGCAAAAGCCAAACTGGGGCCAAAACAACTGCGGCGGCAATAAGCGACATGACTCCAACACTAATAGTGTAAATAACCATATTAATAACAAGTTTTATAATTCTCATTATCAAACGGCTCAAGAGCGTCCCCTTTCGTTTGGCCTTTGGAAGACCAATGTAGTATTATATTAAAGAACCTTTTAATTGTATAACACAGCACAAAAATTATGTCAAACTTATACATTGTATTCGGTCTTGGCAACCCTGGCTCAGAATATGCAGAAACCAGGCATAATACCGGCCGCGATATCGTTGCCCGATGGTGCAAACAAAATGATTTGCCGGAATTTACCGAAAACAAGAAATTTCTGTCGCTGGTTTCGGAAGGCAGGATTAACAAAAGCAAAATTATAGCCGCTTTACCGCAAATCTTTATGAACAACTCCGGCAAGGCTGTTTCGGCTGTGGCTAAATTCTATAAAGCCAAACCACGGCAAATAATTATCGTGCATGACGACATGGATATACCCGTGGGCCGCATGAAAATATCTGTAGGCAAGAGCGCTGGCGGGCACAAGGGCGTAGCTTCCTGCTTGCGCGCCTTAAAAACGCTGGACGTGGCTCGATTCAGAATAGGCACCGGCAAATCTATCAAGTGGCACGAAAGAGATTTAAATAAATTGGTTATTGCAAAATTTTCTCCCCCTGAAGAACAACAGCTCAAAAAAATAAATAAGGCCGCATCAGGAGCCCTGACTTTGGCGATAAACGAAGGCGTAGAGGCGGCGATGAACGAATATAACCAGCAATGAAGGCGTGGTAGCCTACGATAACTAATTAAAAACGCCTCAATAAAAAGAGGGGTTATTTTGCATTTTTATTTTTGACTTTTTAATTAAAATCGTTATCATTGATAAGTTGGTTTGAGACTAATGGGAGAAAATAAAACGGTAAAACTGGAAATATTAATCATTGGGATTACCCCAGAAATCCTGGGTAAGCCCGTTTTGTGGTACGCGCAGAATGCAGCGCGCATAAAAGAGGCATTGCGCATGGATCCGTCATGGAAAAATAAAGCGGTCGCGTTAAGCGAAGGCAACAAGGCGGTGCTTGCGGAACTTTTAAGGCAATTGGACGAACTGGGTTATGAAAAAGTATTGGACGTAACCAGATACGGAGAATTTGCCCACCGTGGAGGAATTGTGGATGTTTTTCCCATCAACCTGGACAAGCCCATACGTATAGAATTTGCCGGCAACTATATAGAAGATATCCGTGAAATAGAGCGAGTATCCGACATAGCAAGAAGCGATTGGGAAAAAATAACCGGCCGCGCGCTTGAATCAACAGCGGCTGATTTCAAAGAAGGAGAATATCTTGTGCACCTTGACCACGGCATTGGACGATACGCCGGGAAAACATCGCTAAATATAGGTAATCCTTCGACGGACTCAGGACTTCGCTCTTCGATGAGCTCAGGGCAAGAATATTTTGTTATTGAATACGCCAAAGGCGACAGGCTTTTTGTGCCGATTAACCTTTCGCGCAAACTTAGCCGTTATCTGGGGTTCAAGGAACCGGCCATAGCCAGACTTGGCGGCACGCTATGGCTCAAAACCAAACGCAAGGCCAGAGAAGACGTGCTTGCGCTGGCCAAAGAACTTTTTGATCTTTATGCCGCAAAAGAAGTTTCGCAAAGACCTTCTTACCACCCGGAAGAGGTTGAAAAAGATTTTGCCGCAAACTTTCAACACGAAGAAACTCCGGATCAGTTAAGAACAGTTAAAGAAATAATGGACGATCTTTCTAAAACAAAGCCTATGGACCGACTGGTTTGCGGCGACGTTGGTTTCGGCAAAACCGAGGTGGCTTTGCGTGCAATTTTTCGAGTCGTCTTGAACAGTAAACAAGCCGCATTGCTTGCGCCCACAACCATTCTTGCCGACCAGCATTTCCATAGCGCCAAAGAGCGCTTTGAGAAATTTGGTTTAAAAATAGCGTTGCTTACGCGCCTGCAGAGCAAATCTGAACAGAAAAAAATAATTAAAAGTTTGGCTGTCGGCAAAATTGATGTCGTTATAGGAACGCACAGGATACTTTCACGCGACGTATCCTTCGGGGACCTGGGCCTTCTGGTTATAGATGAAGAACAACGCTTCGGCGTCAAAGCCAAAGAGGCCTTGCGCATAGCGCGGACACACCTTGACGTATTGAGCCTCTCGGCCACACCGATACCAAGAACTTTTTATTTCGCTCTTGCGGGCCTGCGCCCCATATCGCGCATACAGACTCCTCCGCCAGGAAGACAAAGTATCCATACCACTATCGGCCCATGGAACAAGGAAGTGGTCAAAAAAGCCATCGAAGAAGAAATGGCGCGAAAAGGACAGCTTTATTTCCTGCACAATAGGATATTGACCATTAGACAAACCTACACGGAGCTCAAATCCCTTGTGCCGAAAGCAAAGATCGCTGCAATACACGGAAGAATCGGCGAGGATGCGCTTATACAAACAATGAATGATATGCGCACGGGTAAAATAGATATTCTTATTGCCACAACCATAATTGAAAACGGATTGGATCTGGCGCGCGTGAACACATTAATAGTAGATGACGCATCAAAACTGGGTCTGGCTCAAGCCTATCAACTCCGCGGACGAATAGGACGTGGACACCAAAAAGCGCATGCTTATTTCTTTTGGCGTAAGAAAAAACTCTCGAACTTGGCCAGCATGCGCCTGGAAGCCCTGAAAGAAGCCGAGGAAATAGGCTCCGGCTGGAGCATTGCCGAAAGGGATATGGAAATACGAGGTGCGGGAAATATACTTGGCAAGGAACAATCTGGTAATGTAAACCGGGTGGGATTAAACCTCTATTGCCAAATGCTTGCCGAAGCAGTAGAACAAATCAAACACGATACAATTTCTAATTCGCCGGCTGGCGAACTAATTTCTAATGCCCGATCAAATACGAAAAATCACAATAAATGACACTGAATATCCCGAATCGCTAAAACATATCCATAATCCGCCCCAGCAGTTGTATGTGCGAGGAAATTTAAATACACAAGGCGTCTTATTAGGCGTCGTGGGCTCGCGCGTGCCGACAACATACGGCAAGCAGGTAACTCCTAGAATAACCAGAGAAATTGCGTCAAGCGGCATAACTATAGTAAGCGGACTAGCCTTGGGCATAGACGGTTTGGCCCATGAAGCCGCTCTTGAGGTGAGCGGCAAAACAATAGCTATTTTGGGGTCGGGCATAGACGATCGAAGTGTCTATCCTTCTAGCCACAGAAATCTGGCAGAGAGGATAATAAAAAGCGGAGGCACTGTAATTTCTGAATATCCCTCTGGAACCAAACCGGAAAAATATCATTTCCCCGAACGCAACAGGATAATTGCCGGCGTATGCCAAGGCATTCTTGTAATTGAAGCCAAAGCAAAATCCGGTGCACTGATCACGGCCAAATTAGCCGTGCAGGAAAACCGCGATGTTTTTGCTGTACCTGGTCCAATAACTTCAGAAAATTCTTTCGGCACAAACCGCTTGATACAGCTTGGAGCAAAAGCGGTCCTTGACGCCAATGATATACTTGAGGAGTATGGAATGGACAATAACGCCTTGAGGGTGGTAGAAGATAATCTGGATGAGCAAGAAAAAATAATCTTTGGAATACTTAAAGGGGGGCCATCGCACGTAGATGAAATAATCATCAAAAGCGATATTGCCGCCGCAGCGCTAAACGCGCTTTTAGTTACGATGGAGATTAAAGGATTAATTAAAAGTCTCGGCGGAGGAATATACGGGTTATAATGCAAAAATCAAAATTTATGAATCCCGTTAGAAGCCGCGATCGCAATAGCTTAGCAGTAAAAATATCTATTTCATATATAATATATAGTATCAATACAAATAATTTGCAGATTAAGATTATTGATCGCGATCTGCTTCTAACGGGATGAAATTAGTCATTGTAGAATCTCCAACCAAGGCGCGTACCATACAACAATTCCTGAGCAAAGATTTTGAAATCGTGCCCTCATACGGACATGTACGCGATTTGCCGCGCTCAACTTTAGGGATAGACATAGAGAATGATTTTACGCCCAAATATGTCATACCACGCGCTTCGCAAAAGCGCGTGAACGCGCTTAAAAAACAGGCCCAGAAAGCCGACGAGATAATACTAGCAACAGACGAAGACCGGGAAGGTGAGGCTATCGCCTGGCATATCGTCCAGTTGATAAATGGCCCCAAAAAAGACGCTCCTGCGAAAATAAGCTCCATGAAACGCATAGTTTTTCATGAAATAACACGCGAAGCAATAGAAAACGCCTTGGCCAACCCCAGGCTCATAGACATGAAGCTGGTTGACGCCCAACAAGCCAGAAGAGTTTTGGATAGATTGGTTGGTTATCAGCTTTCTCCTTTCTTGTGGCAAAAAATCGCCCGCGGGCTTTCTGCCGGCCGGGTGCAATCGGCGGCTTTAAGATTAATAGTGGATCGCGAAAGAGAAAGAGATAATTTCGCGCCTCAAGAATATTGGACGATTGAAGCCGAGCTGGCCAATTCAAAAGGATTGGATTTTAGAGCGCGGCTTATACAACAAGACGGCAAAGAAATAGAGAAGCTAGACATTAATAATAAAAAGTCAGCTGAAGAAATAAAAAACGCCTTGGTTGATGCGGACTGGTCTGTAAAAACAGTAAATAAAAAAGAGCGGCGACTGAATCCTCCTCCGCCATTCAGAACAAGCACCCTACAACAGGAGGCATGGCGCAAGCTTAAATTCTCTGCCAAACAAACCATGCTTCTTGCTCAACAGCTTTATGAGGGAGTAGAAATTGACGGCGCGGCTGTAGGTCTTATCACGTACATGCGAACTGATTCGTCCAATTTGGCCGAAGAGTTTTTGAATTCAACACAAAAATTCGTTGCCGAAACACTGGGCCCACAATATGTTCAGGGAAGCAGGCGTTTTGCCGGCAAAACAAAAGGCGCACAAGAAGCTCACGAAGCCATAAGACCGACTAGTCCATTTCACGCTCCTGATTCTCTAAAAGGAAAGCTTGACGCCAGACAGTGGAAACTTTACGACATGATATGGCGCAGAACAGTGGCCTCACAATTACCCCAAGCCATATTTGATACGACCAGCGTGGACATATCGGCAACAGCAAAAAAATCTGAATACGTGTTCCGTGCCAATGGATCTGTATTGCAATTCGACGGCTTTCTGAAAGTTTGGCCGATCAAAAGCGATGATGAACAGCTGCCGGAATTAGAAGTAGACGAGAAACTAAAGTATATAGATTTAATAACCGAACAGCACTTCACCGAACCTCCGCCAAGATACACCGAGGCTTCACTAATAAAAGCGTTGGAAGAAAATGGTATCGGGCGACCCTCTACCTATGCGCCGATAATTTCAACCATACAGGGCCGCAATTATGTTGAAAAAGACGAGGCGCGCAGGTTAAAACCCACCGAAATTGGCCTAATGGTTAACGATATAATAGTAGCTAATTTTCCAGAAATAGTTGATTTGAAATTCACCGCCACCATGGAAGAAGATTTGGATAAGATAGCCGGAGGCAAGATGGCCTGGGTGCCGGTAATCAAGGAATTTTACGACCCGTTTTCAAAACACCTGGCTGAAAAATACGAGACGGTTGAGAAAAAAGAATTGGTTACGGAAACTACGGACGAAATATGTGAAAAATGCGGCAAGCCTATGATCATCCGTTTCGGCAGGTTCGGAAAATTCATGGCTTGCTCCGGTTTTCCTGAATGTCGCAATACCAAAACGCTTAAGAAAGGATTGGGCGTTTCGTGCCCATCATGTCTCAAAGGAGAAATTATTGAACGCAAAAGCAAGCGCGGAAGATTCTTTTATGGATGTTCCAGCTATCCAGACTGCACTTTTGCCTTGTGGGAAAAACCAACCGGAGAAAAGTGTCCTACCTGCGGCTCGCTTTTGGTACAGAATAAATCGGGAAAAAGATGTTCCAATAAAGAGTGTCTGAATGCTAAAGGTTTGGAGAAGTAAAGCAGGAATGGACCACACAAGCGCAGTCCGTACAAGTGGGATCCGTCCCCACTAAACATGTACTACGATAGTGGTTAGCTTTTAGTTAAAAGAAAAGCCTCATCATAAGATGAGGATATTATTAATCATTCATTGCGGCTGAAATAAACGCCATAAAACGAATAAACACAGTAACAAGAGAATAACTGCAACAGCAAGAAAGACGGTTGCAACCAATATCATTTCTATCTCCTTTAAAAGAGCTTGTCGAGTAGTAGGGCATAGCAAACTACCCGATTGCGGCGGATAGCGTCTGCTATCCGCCTTGTTTGTTGTCTTAGTGTATAGCATAATCCCATATATAATGTCCAGAGCTGATTTAGAAAAATTAATAACAACCGTCCAACAAAATAACCCCAATGCCGATGTCGGGTTAATTGAACGCGCCTATACATTTGCCGAAACGGCGCATAGCGAACAGACGCGCTCTTCCGGCGATCCCTACATAATCCATCCGGTGGCCGCGGCGCAAACATTGGCGGAAATGAAACTGGACGATTCAACTATTGCCGCAGCGCTCTTGCACGACGTGGTTGATGACACGCCTTTCACTGTTGAAGACATCAAAAATGAATTCGGCGAAGAAATAGCTTTTTTGGTTGACGGCGTGACCAAACTGGGCAAAATAAAATACCGAGGTGAGGAACGGCATGTTGAAAATCTACGCAAGATGTTTTTGGCCATGGCGCAAGATATAAGAGTGGTTTTGATAAAACTTGCTGATCGCATGCACAATATGGAGACCCTCTCGGCCCTGCCAGAACAAAAGCAATACCGCATAGCGCTTGAAACTTTGGAGGTTTACGCACCGCTGGCTTCGCGCCTTGGTATGGGCGAACTCAAAAGCCGCCTTGACGATCTAGCATTCCCTTATGTGTACCCCGAAGAATACAAACTCCTGCTCAGTAAGATAGGCGATCTTTATGAAAAACGCGAGGCTTATCTGGAAAAAGTGAAGCCTATTCTTTACGCCATACTTGATAAAGAAAATGTCCATCCCCTAGCCGTGCATGCCAGAGCCAAACATTACTATAGTCTGTGGCAAAAAATGCATAGGCTGAATATGGAGATAGACAAAATATATGATTTGGTTGCCTTAAGGATAATAGTAAAAGATATCCCTGCCTGCTATGAAACCCTGGGCATAATCCACAAATATTGGAAGCCATTGCCTGGAAGAATTAAGGACTATATCGCTCTGCCCAAGCCAAACGGTTATCGCTCCCTGCACACCACGGTATTTTGTGAGGATGGAGTAATAACCGAACTGCAAATACGAACACAGGAAATGCACCAAGAAGCGGAATACGGCATCGTCGCGCACTGGAATTATGAGGAAGAGGGCAAACCCGATCATGGTTCAATAACCTCAAGAAAACTGCGCTGGGTCAAACAGCTATCCGAATGGCAGCATGAAACGCAAGGAACGGATGAATTTCTGGACGCGTTAAAAATAGATTTTTTCCGCGAAAGGATTTTTGTCTTCACGCCCAAAGGCGATGTCATTGAACTACCCGAGGGCGCAACGCCCTTAGATTTTGCCTTTGCCATACATTCACAGATCGGTGAGCAGGCTTCCGGCGCCAGAATTAACGATAAATTCGTGGGACTTGATACTCCGCTCCGCAACGGCGACGTAGTTGAAATCATCGTCCAGAAAGGTAAAAAACCTTCGCAACAATTAATGGAGGTTGCCAAAACAACTGCGGCGCGCTCGCATTTGCGCAAATCTTTGCGTTCACAAGGTATTGAATTAGCGCCTAAAAAAGAGCCGGTGCGTGTAGAGATGATCTTGGGCGTAGAAAACCGCGTGGGCCTACTTAAAGACGTAACCGCAACCTTAGCTAAATTCGGCGTAAATATAATAAAAATTGAAGGGTCGGAAAAGAAAAATTTAGCCGAAATAAATATTGTAGCCAATATATCCTCAAAACAAGACTTGCCGCGTATAATCGTGCGGCTCAAGAAAATAAACGGCGTAGCTGATATTAAATCGCGATTCGTATAATCCAAAGCCAAGAAAAAACAGCCCTTTAAATCAGGACTGTTATGCTTTATTGTATTCTAAGTCATTTCCCAGATCTTCTCTTCTGTTTTAGCAAGCGCTAGATTGAGTTGAGCAACATCAGTGGGATGAAAACCCTCCCTAATCTCAGAGCCAGTAACCCATTTTGGATGATATTTGATAGCCACTCGTTCTTCGTAAACGATCTTACCTTTGCTGTTGTAGACTTGAATCAACCACTCCAGCGGTTCAAACCCGCTTATAGGTGAAAACACTTTAATTTTGAAATTGCTTACTTGCTTTTCGCTGTAAGGAAAAACTGGGTTCTTCCTATTACGGCGCGCGTCGTGGGGTATAAGAATTCCAGCCCATGAGGCTCCGGTGCCGGTGCCCGAAGCAAGTTTGCCTTCGCATTCAAGCATATTAACAGCGGTCCATACATGTTCCATATCTGCGCCAAATTCCATTGCGTTTTCTAGAATGGCGGATACAAGTGTGCCTGGAAGGTAGTTTGTATTACCGCCCAACCACTCATTGTTCTGTGATCGCGTGAACAGTTCAAATACGGCATTCTTGAATGCATCGCTGATATAAGGAAACTTGCTTTCATGACTATCCAAATCGTGTTTTCCAGCAAGCTCTTGGCTGATTTCGTATCGCCGCAAAAACATTGCGGCGTTTATATATTTACAATCCCAACCATGCCAGGGATCAAATTCCCCGGATTGTTTATTTAGACCGCATTCGCACGCAACCATATATTCAACATAATCGATTTTTGCCGTCGTCTTAACCCAGACCACTTCGTGTCCATCAATAATAATCTTACTGATAACTTCAACTTTGTAATAGTCGTTTTCGTATGCATCCGGTAGCATACAACAACTCCTTTTTGTAAAAGTTCTAATTTATAGCTTAAATGAATGGAGTTTGGATGTCAAAAATGAAAAATCCCGCTTTCGCAGGATTAATTTTTATCCAAGAAGCGTTTTTAGCACCCTATCCATTTCTTCTTTACTGCTGAAACTTATTGATATAGAGCCACGTTTGCCGTTTTTTAATATGCGCACCGGAACGCCAAGTTTAGCTTTAATTTTATCTTCCAACTCCCCTCTTTGCGCACTGGCTTCACGTTGCGGGATCCTGCGGATACGCGATATCAACAGTCGCGCTGTTTCTTCTGCGCCGCGCACAGATAATTTTTCTTTCTGGATTTTTGAGAAAAGAAGTCTTTGAGCCTTTTCGGTTTTCAATGCCAGAATAGCCCGTGCGTGCCCCTCGCTTATGGCACCGCGAGAAATACCTTCCTGAATAAGCGAAGGCAGGCTCAATAAACGCAAGGTGTTGGTGACAAATTCGCGGCTTTTGCCCACGCGCGCGGCGATTTCTTCATGCGTAAGTTTAAAATCTCCAAGGAGCCGCTTAAAGGCCATGGCCCGTTCAAGCGCATTTAAATTTTCTCGTTGAACATTCTCTATTAAAGATAAGAGTAGGTTGTGATGTTCGCTTTTTGTCTCTCTGATGATAACCGGCACGCGCGGCAGACCGGCTATTTTTGCTGCGCGCCAGCGCCTTTCACCGGCAATAATCTCATACACAACATTGGCGCCTCTTTCTGAAGTTTTTTCCTTTTTATGGACAACCAAAGGCAGTAAAACGCCGTGTTCTCTTATTGATGAAGCCAGTTCGTACAAGGCATCTTTATCAAATTCACGTCTGGGCTGATTTGGATTTGGCTGAATGTCCTTAATATCCAGCAAATAAAGAATCTCTTGGTTTTTACCAGATTTTTTAGATACCTTTTTGTTTTCTTTTCTGGCCGGAATCAGCGATTCAAGGCCTTTACCTGATTTCATTTTGATTTTATTCTTCGCTAATATCCTCTTCCAAATCCTTTTCTTCGTTGTCGTTTAAAATGCCTCCATGAATGTTCAATATTTCCTGCGCAAGTTGTTTGTAGGCAGTCGCGCCTGGTGAGTCGGGGGCCGCGTGGTATATTGTTTGTCCTCGTCCTGGCGCATCTGCCAATGCCACGCTTCGTGGAATCACGGTATCAAAAACTCTGCCTTCAAAAGAGCGCCGCAGATCCTTAGCGATATTTCGCGCCGAAACATTCCTCCTATCATACAATGTTATCAGCGCGCCCAGAATATCTAACTTTGTTCCGATGTTGTCACGTATAAGATTTATGGTGTCTTGAAGCTGATTTAAACCCTGTATGGAAAAGAATTCGCACTGAACTGGGATCAAGACTTCATCTGCGGCTACCAAACCGTTTATAGTAAGCAAACCCAAACTCGGCGGACAGTCTATAATTATGTAATCGTAGTCGGCCGCAAGATTATGAAGCAGGTTTTTAAGCTTAAATTCCCTCTCGGGCAAATCAACCAATTCAACGGTTGCGCCAGCGAGGTCAGGCGCGGCAGGAAGAAGGTCGTAACCGAAAAATCCTGCTGAGCGCATAACATCCCGGGCAGGAACCTTTTCAAAAAGGGCATGATATATATGAACGGCTAAATTTTCCGGTTTGATTCCCACCCCTCCGGTTGCGTTACCTTGCGGGTCAAGATCAGCAAGTAGAACTTTCTTGCCCAATACCGCAAGATAAATACCGAGATTCATCGCTGTTGTGGTCTTGCCGGTGCCGCCTTTTTGATTTGCTATAGCAATAATTTTAGCCACAAATCCAAATTAACACGAGCGTTTGGGCTTGGCAACGAACAAAAAAGGCTATATTATTTTTGTGGGCATGCGGCAGAACAGTATATTTGCCCTCACTCATCAATTTTGCCGAAGTGGCGGAATGGCAGACGCGCACGACTCAAAATCGTGTGAGGAAACTCATGAGGGTTCGACTCCCTCCTTCGGCACAAACGCAAAATTTAGTGCTGGGGCGCGCACCGACTTCTAGCACCAGAATGAATTCGGTGCGGTACAGGCAAAATCGTGTGGAGAAATCCATGAGAGTTTGACTCTCTCCTCGCTCACATAGCATAAAAAGCAAAAATCCCGCAAACTACGGGATTTTTGACTTGTTTCTAGAAACAAAGGATATCTATTTAACCGCGTCCTTCAAAGCTTTCCCGGCTGAAAATCGAGGCACTTTGGTAGCTGGGATCTGTACTGCGGCGCCAGTCTTTGGGTTGCGTCCGGTGCGGGCCTTTCTGTGCGCAACTTTGAATTTACCGAATCCAGAAACGGCTACATCCTCGCCGCTACTCAAAGATTTAGTGATGGTGTCAAAAACGCCATCAACAACTCGTCCTGCTTCAGCACGAGAGCCGCCAAGCATTTTTTGTACTGCCTCAACGATTCCGTCTTTTGTCATATATTTCACCTCCTTTGAAAAACCTTGGAAAAGGCTTATTTTTTCTTGTTCTATTGTACCAATTCGCTCCAAATGAGCCAAAAACGTTGTCCACAGGGCTATTTTTAAACTTTCTTTAAAAAATTAAGTGGGTTTTGGGGTTGGGCGACTTAGCGAAAGCATTTGTCTGCAAAACGTAATTAAGCGCACAAGTGAAAACGAGGAAAAGGCTTATATTTATTGGCCGTTACGTGTTTTCACGCAGTGCGAAATGCGTTTTGCCAAGTGCTGAAGCGTCAAGCGAAACCCAAAAATTCACTTCTACTTTGCGTACTCTATCGCCCTGGTTTCCCGTATAACATTCACCTTTATTTCACCGGGGTACTTTAAGGTCGCTTCAATCTGATCGGCTATTGATCGCGCCAATTTCTGAGCCGCCCAATCATCAATATCTTTGGGCGTAACAAAAACGCGCAACTCTCTGCCAGCTTGAATGGCAAAAGATTTCTCAACTCCTGGGAATTCGTTGGCGATGCGTTCAAGATCCTCAAGGCGCTTGATATAATTCTCAACAGTGTCGCGGCGGGCTCCTGGTCGTGCGGCCGAAATACCTTCGGCAACTTTAACGATAATGGATTCTGGGTTTTCAAATGGATATTCTTCGTGATGCGACTGCATAGCTTTAATTACCTCTTCATCTACGCCGAACCGGGCCAATAGCTTACGACCTATTTCAACATGCGTGCCTTCTACTTCATGATCAATAGACTTACCGATGTCGTGAAACAGGGCTCCTTTTTTAGCCACGCCAACACTAGCACCGACTTCGGCGGCAATCATGCCGGCAACATGCGCGGCTTCAATTGAATGCAAAAGGACGTTTTGACCGTAACTTGTCCTGAATTTCAAGCGGCCCAGTAAATAAATCAACCGCGGATCAATGCCGATAATGCCCACGTCTGTTACTGCGGCTTCACCGGCACGTCTGATTTCAGCTTCAATCTGCGATTTGGCCTGTTCTACAACCTCTTCGATACGCGCAGGCTGAATACGGCCGTCGGAAATCAATTTTTCTAAAGCTATTTTTGCCACCTGACGCCTTATGGGATCAAACCCTGAAATAACGATTGCTCCGGGAGAATCGTCAACCAAAACCTCACAACCCGTGGCTCGCTCCAGAGCCTTGATATTCCTTCCTTCTTTGCCGATGATACGGCCTTTTAAATCTTCGTTTGGTAAAGCCACAACGCTTGTAGTCACATCGGAAGAATGCGACCCGGCATAGCGCTGAAGGGCCGTAACTATTATGTCGCGCGCGCGCTCGGCAAAACGTTCTTCGCCTTCAGCGATTATTTTCTGAGTTCTCCGTGCCAAATCATCACTGATACTGGTCTCAATGCGATTAAAAAGTTCGGCTCTTGCTTCATCAAGCGATAGACCGGCAATTGTTGCAAGTCTTTTTATTTCTTCTTCTTTCAACTGTTCAAGTTCCGCGCGCAAGCCAGAAACGCGCTCGGCTTTTTGGGTCAAAGCTTCTTCCTCGTGGGCTAACTTTACCGCTCGCTCATCAAGCTTTTGTTCTATGCGCTGAATGCGCTCTTCGGCCGCACTTAAACTGCGTTCGCGCTCGCGCGCCTCGCTCTTAGCCTCGGAAATGAGCTTGACGGATTTATCTTGCGATTCGAGAAGCGACTTATTGGCCTCTTCCTTTGCTGCATTGATTATCCGCTTGGCTTCGGATTCAGCCGAAGACACTTGCTGAAGAGCCAAGTATCTACGGAGTATGAAGCCTATTGTGGCCCCAAGAATGATGAGTACTAAACCAAAAATCGTCTGTACATAAGACGCCATAAATTAATATTTGTGTATGCGTTCTCCCAACCATCGCTTTTAGACTTTAAGTGCGCGTTGGGCTAAACAAAAATGCGCAATATATTTTTGTTCAAACCCAGCTCCAGTTTCTTAGAACCCTTTGGCTTATTTTCTTACCGATAAACGTGGTTCTACTAAATAAATCACTAATTTAAAAACTGGGGCTGGGGAAAGATCAATAAATGGTATATTGCCGCACTCCCTTGGTTTAGCATAACGCGGCAGAAAGCAACACAAGTGCTAAAAAACAAAAACCAGAATACTCGATATTCTGATTTTAAGGATACAACGTGTGGGCTTAGTAGTCAATATATTATTCAACTGTCACCGACTTCGCTAAATTACGCGGTTTGTCTACATCGCACCCTCGCGCTACGGCGGTGTGATAGGCCAAAAGGTGCAGGGGAACGGTGGTCAAAATAGGCGAAAGTGGTTCCAAAACCTTCGGGATGAATATCGCGGTATCGGCGACTTTCAAAATATGCTCGTCCCCTTCGGTAGCAATGGCCAGAATAGGTCCGCCGCGGGCTTTTATCTCTTCTAGATTAGAAATGGTTTTCTCATACACGGAATCTTGCGGCACTATAGCTATTGTTGGGAAAGAAGAATCTATCAAGGCTATAGGCCCGTGCTTCATTTCCGCGGCGTTATACCCTTCGGCATGAAGATAGGATACTTCCTTAAGTTTCAAAGCCCCTTCTAAGGCGACTGGGAAATTGTATTTGCGGCCTAGGAAAAATATGTGCTCGGCGTCTTTGAGCCAGTTAGCCAATTGCGCGAAAAATTGCTCCTGCGCCAATATCTGGTTTATTTTTTCGGGTATGGTTATAAGTTCATTCAGTAGTTCTTTAGCGCGCGATACTTCAAGATTCCTCATGCGCCCCATGAAAACTGCGAGCATGTTCAAAACAATAAGCTGGGACAAAAAGGCTTTAGTTGAAGCTACGGCAATTTCTGGTCCAGCGTGGTTATATATTCCGGCATCAGTTTCGCGGGCCACCGATGAACCCACAACATTAACTATGCCCATGGTAAGTACGTTGCGTCTTTTGGCTTCGCGTACTGCGGCAAGCGTATCTGCGGTTTCGCCGGATTGCGAAACAGCGATTAGAACGGTGTGACTGCGGTCATTTAAAATGGGATTGCGGTATCTAAATTCAGCCGCGTATTCAACTTCGCATGGAACACCGGCCAACTCTTCAAAAAGATACTCGCCTATCAAAGCGGCGTGATAAGCCGTACCCATGCCGGTAAGAATTATTCGGTTGGTTTCGGAAAGACGCTTGGCGATATCTTCCAAGCCGCCTAATTTCACTAAGCCCTGATCCGCCATGACGCGTCCGCGCATGGTGTTTTGAATAACTTCGGGGCCTTCAAAAATTTCTTTGTGCATAAAATGCGGGTGACCTGATTTTTCCGCTTCTTCAAGCGTCCAGGGAATTTCCACCAGACGCTTAACCAAGTCTTCTCCGCCAAGATCTTTAATACGGAACCCTTCACTGGTTAATGTAGCCATTTCGCCGTCTTCAATAAAGATAACTTTTTTTGTAGCGGCAATAACCGCCGATGGATCGGAAGCCAGCAAAGTTTCGCCATCGCCTATTCCTATAAGCAGGGGCGAAGAATTACGCGCGGCAACTATTTTTTGTGGGTCGCCTTCTGAAATCACTGCCAGCGCGTATGTACCTCGAACGCGGGCCAAAGCTTGGGCAATAGCATCTTCAAGCGTACCTCGAAACAAACTTTCTATTAAATGCGCCAAAACTTCGGTATCGGTATCCGAAGAAAACTTATGACCTGAGGCCATAAGTTCATTTTTTATGGGGATATAATTTTCTATTATGCCGTTATGAACAATAAAAATTTTGCCGGTGCAATCGGTGTGAGGATGCGCATTAATATCATTTGGCACACCGTGCGTCGCCCACCTGGTATGCCCTATCGCTACGGTTCCCAATGGGACGCTTTTGTTAACTTCGCTTTCAAGTTTGGCTACGCGACCGGCGTTCTTCAGAAATTTTATCGGCTCGCCGATGTTGTGTACCGCGATGCCTGCGGAATCGTAGCCTCGATATTCGAGCCGTTTCAAACCATCCATTACAATGGGTGTAGCTTGTTTATTACCTATGTAACCAACAATTCCGCACATGCTAGTTGTTGCTCCCGAACCTTGCGAGGGATTGCAACAACTGCATCCCGAGCGCAGCGAGGGAGTACCTTAATGACGCTTGCCCACGAGCCGCGCGAGTGTTCCGACGATACGTCGGGACTAAAGCGCAACCGATGGATTACCTGTTAATGTTGGTGTTGCCCACACCATGCGTGGATGCAATTTCGTGCATCCCGACGCACGGTAAGGACTACTCTAACAACTTATTACTTCTATCATATCACCTATCATTTATTGCCCAAACATCTAAAAATCGCCTGTTTTGAAGGCGATTTTAAACCACTATATTCAACAGTTTATCCTGCACATAAACGATCCGGTGTATTTTCTTATCCTTGGTGTACTTGAAAACATTTTCAAGATTAAGTGCTTTGGCCACAACCACGTCTTCAGCCAAACCGCTTGGCACTTTAAAAGTAGCACGCATTTTACCGTTAATCTGAACAACAACCAAAACCTCGTTCTGTTCTAAGGCAACTGGATCATAAACGGGCCATCTTTCTTGTTGCACAGAATTATTATGCCCCAATTTTTCTTGCCAAAGTTCTTCGGCTAAATGAGGCGCGAAAGGAGAAACTAAAAGCACCAAGGTTTTGGCATCTGCTAAACTAACATTTTGCCTGTCCGCGTCATGGAGCGCGTTTACATACTCCATCAGTGAGCTGATAGCGGTATTAAATGAAAAATTCTCTATATCTTTAGTGACCACTTTTATGGCCATGTTGCGCGCAAAATGAGTAGCGGCACTTCTGGTATTATCTTCGTTTAGAATTTTGCCGTCGTTTATCAAATTATATATACGGCTCAAGAAACGCCATAAACCTATAATACCGCGCGTATCCCATGGTTTCTGATCTTCAAACGGTCCCAGAAAAAGCTCGTACATTCTTAAAGAATCCGCGCCGTATAAATCTACAAGTTCATCCGGGTTGATTATATTACCTCTGGATTTAGACATTTTTTGTCCGTCCTGGCCCAAGATCAGACCCTGATTGATCAATTTAGTGAAAGGTTCTTTGGTTGAAACCAGGCCAAGATCAAAAAGGAATTTATGCCAAAATCTTGCATAAAGCAGATGCAAAACGGCGTGCTCGACACCGCCGACATACAAATCAACGCCCATCCAATATTTTTCTTTTCTCTCGTCAACAATAGCCTTGTTGTTTTCTGGATCAATGAAACGCAGATAATACCAGCAGGAACCAGCCCACTGCGGCATAGTATTTGTTTCGCGTTTGGCTTTTGTACCGCAACGCGGGCATTCGGTGTTGACCCAACTGTCGATTTTTGCCAATGGCGATTCTCCGGTTCCGGTAGGTTCGTAACTTAAAATTTCTGGCAGCGTGAGAGGCAATGCCTCTTCTGGCAATGGCACAGCTCCGCATTTTGGACAATGAACTATCGGGATTGGCTCACCCCAATATCGCTGGCGGGAAAAAATCCAGTCGCGTAATTTATAGTTGACCATACCTCTGGCCAAACCATGCGCCTGCAGCCAGACAATAATCCTTGCTCGGGCATCTTCATTCCAAAGACCGTTGAATTCTCCCGAGTCTACCATGATGCCCTCGTGCGTGTGGGCTTCTTTTAACAAACGATGTTTTTTGTTGTCTGGAGTAATAACCTCATTTATAGGCAGGTCATATTTCTTGGCAAAATCAAAATCTCTCTGATCGTGAGCCGGAACGGCCATTATGGCTCCAGTTCCGTAATGCTCAAGGACATAGTCGGCCACAAAAACAGGTATTTTCTTTTTATCGGCGGGATTTATAGCCACTACACCCTCTAATTTAACGCCGGTTTTTTCGCCCGCCCCCCCCTGCCGCTCGCGGTCGCTTTTCTTTTTAGCCGCCTCTATATACTTTTCAACTTCGGACTTATTAGCAATGTGGCCTTCAAGCTTGTGCATCAGGGCGTGTTCCGGAGCCATGACAACATAGGTGGCGCCGAAAACAGTATCTGCCCTGGTAGTAAATACGGGCAATTCTAATTTCAAAGCAGATTTTTTGCCGGTCTTTTCAAGTTTAAAAATTATTTCTGCGCCATCAGATCTCCCAATCCAATTGCGCTGCATTTCTTTTATGTTTTCTGGCCAATCAAGTTCGTCCAGATTATTAAGCAAACGGTCGGCATAAGCAGTAATCTTAAGCAGCCATTGTCTTATATTTTTTTTGATCACTGGCGTGCCGCAACGTTCACACTTGCCATCCACAACCTCTTCATTGGCCAGACCAGTGCCATCTTTTGGACAGAAGTTTATAGGCGCTTCAGATTCATAGGCCAATCCTTTTTCAAAAAGCTTTAAAAATATCCATTGCGTCCAGCGATAATACTCTGGATCGGTGGTATTTATTTCACGCTGCCAATCGTAAGAAAAACCCAAACTTTTAAGCTGGCTTCGGAAGCGCGTAATATTTTCCCCAACAGATTTTGAGGGGTGAGTTTTGCTTTTTATGGCGTAATTCTCTGCTGGTAAGCCAAAAGCGTCCCAACCCATGGGATGCAAAACGTTTTTGCCGCGCATGCGCCAGTAACGACTCAAAACATCTGTAGCCGTGTATCCCTCGACATGACCGACATGCAAACCTTCGCCGGATGGGTACGGAAACATGTCCAGAACATAATACTTGGATTTTTCATATCCGACATCCGGCAGATCTTGCGCGGCAAAAAGTTCTGGATGTTCTTCCCAGTATTTCTGCCATCGCGCTTCAATTTTTTTAGGATTGTAGGGCACAGTAAAAGTTAAAAATTTAAAGCGAAAAATGTAAAATTAATCCAAGATTTCTTGCATTTTAGATAATACTATAGATCGCGCGTTGTCTTCGCCAAGCATATTAATAAATTTACCAAAAACGCTATCCATATCTAAATCACGTCTAAAAATAGGTTTAAAATTAGAATAGGCAACAAAGCCTATCCCGTTTGCTGTTTTATTGCATCGGCATTCTAAAACAACATCGGTGTCATCAATACCACTATCTTTATAAATCCCAGTGTGATTTGACGATAACCAAATATCGAAATTTTTAGTAACAGCTATTGCAATGGCCTTACCGTCTTCAAGATCTCTTTTTAAATAACTTAAAGAAGAACCTTCTCCAATTTTTACGCGCAAAATGCTAGACAGCTCTTCTGCGGAATATCTTTCTTTGTCTTCATCTACCTCTTTAATTTCGGCATGTGAAGTTGGTTTTTCTCTGGGGCCCATGTTTCAAATTAAAAATTCAAAACTAAAAATGGAAAAACGCGGTGTAAAAATTAAAATTATTTCAATGCTTCTTGAATTTTTTCTGTAACGATTTCAACAAATTTGTGCGGAAATATTGCTCCAAAATATTTTGAAATTCCGACTTCCATATCGCCGTTTAAATCTTCATCATATACAAATATCATTCGGCCTTTGTCTTTTATAAATCTTCCCCTGAAAATAACTTCTTCGCCTATTTCTACCGTTGTTGTAGGCAAAAGCGTGATGCTGAAATCATTTTTTACCTCGGTTATAATGCCGGATTCGTTTTCCTCCAGTCCTCGCAAAATTTCCAGTTCTCCACGCACAAAAGATTTTTGCTTAAAATCTTCGAGGGTGTATATATTCTCTGATGTAGAACTAAATTCTGATCTCTCGTGCATGCTATTGAATAGGTAAATTAAACATTTTTTTAGCGTTAAGAACAGTTTGCTCCGCTACTTCTTCAAATGATGTGTTTTTGACTCCCGCTATGTGCTCAACAACATATTTTACGTTGACGGGTTCGTTGCGTTCGTCCCTATGCGGAACCGGCGTTAAATACGGAGAGTCGGTTTCGGTAAAAAGCTTATAAAGCGGCGCATCTTTAATAATTCTATCCCACGCGCCGTTATAAGTAATCATACCCGTAAAAGATAATCCGAAGCCTAACTGCATATATTCCTGGGCCTGAGCTTTGTTGCCGGAAAAACAGTGGCTCACGCCGCGCAGGCCTCGAGGCACATATTCCTTTAGTATAGCAAGCATATCTTGATGCGCATTACGCTTGAGACCATCAACCTGGCCATCGCGGCAATGCAATATAACCGGCTTGGTAACTTCAAGTGCAAGTTCAAGCTGCTGCCGCAGTATATTTTCCTGATGTTTTCTATCGTCTTCAGTAATTTCAAGGCGTTTTACATAATCAAGACCAGTTTCGCCTATGGCCACTACAAGCGGATGCTTGGCAAGTAGCAACCATTCATTCATTTCAAATGTCTCATTGCTGGTTCTGGAGGCGTGATCGCCCCCCGCTTCTTCTTCATCGGGATCAAAAATTGTTGGCTTTGTGTGTATAGGGTGCAAACCGATCGCCGGAAACACAAGACCGCGATATTTTTCGCCAAATTCAATTGCGCGGCGCGAGATAGCAAGTTTGGTTGATGGCGCAACCATAAAAACGCCCGCTTCTTGCGCGCGGCGTATAACCTCATCGGCATCATCCTTAAAAATATTGAAGTGAATATGGGCGTGTAAATCAACTAACATGCGTTAGAATTTGACATTTTGAATTTGGGATCTAGAAATAGTAAAATCTAATTTCAACATTCTAAATTCTAGGGAACAACGGCTCGCCTTTGTGTGGTTTGAGCCCTTGCTCCTCCCATGAACCCTGGGCCGATTTATCCAAACCTATCTGCTTAAAAATCTTTTCGGCGGTTTGCGGCAAAAACGGCTCAAGCATCCAGCCCATATTGACAATTAAATAGAGAAGGTTTGGAATGGCTTTTTGCCAATTATCACCTTGCCACGGCTTTTCGCGGTCAATATAAAGATTGCCTTCACGCGCAAGCTCATAGATGCGACTTAATGCCTCGCTGAAGCGAAATCTGGCCATAGCCGAGCCGTAAAAATCCCAGGCGTCGTTAACCGAAATTTCGAAATCGGCTGAAGACATTTTTAATGGTTTGGGGGATTTCTCCGCCAAAGCGCATACTCGCGCAACTAAGTTACCCAGACCATTGGCCAGTTCTGCGGAATAAACATCAGCCATGCGCTCAGGGGTCATGTCGCCGTCTTCCATGGCAGGAATTTCCTTAAGCAAAAAATAGCGCACGGCGTCAGCTCCGTATTTGGCTATGAGCCCAAATGGATCAATAACATTGCCCAAAGACTTAGACATTTTTTGGCCGCCGGATTGAATATGACCATGCACCAGAATAGTTTTGGGTAGAGGTAATTTAACGACCATAAGCATGGCCGGCCAAATTATGGCGTGAAAACGCATAATGTCCTTCCCTATCACATGTGCATCTGCGGGCCAGAACTTTTTGAACAGTTCGTCTTCGCTGCGGCCGAAACCCAAAGCGCTAATATAATTGACCAGCGCGTCGGCCCAAACATAAATAGTATGTTTTTTATCGCCAGGAACAGGTATGCCCCATTTTAAATCCTTGCTTGGCCGCGAAAAACTAACGTCTTCCAAGCCCTGGTTTATAAAATTCAATACTTCTGTTCGGCGATGTTCCGGAATTATTTTAATAATTCCCTGTTCATAAATATTAGCCAGCTTTTCTTGGAAATCAGAAAGCTTAAAAAAATAATTCTCTTCTTTTATGATTTCTGGTTTCCTATTATGATCCGAGCACAAACCATTTACCAAATCGCTTGGCACTTTGAAAGCCTCGCAACCAGAACAGTAAAGGCCTTCGTAATATTTTTTGTATAAAACCTCTGCCGCGTTTAAATTTTGCCACATTTCCTGCGCCCCTGGCCAATGAACCTTCTTATCTGATGTGCGGATAAATGAATCATTGCTTATGTTTAAGTCTTTGGCTAAATCACGGAAACGCTGGCTTACCTCATCAGCGAAAACCTGTGGGTCTTTGTCCGCTTCTTGCGCGGCTTTAACAATTTTCTGCCCGTGTTCGTCCGTTCCCGTTAGATAATAGACGTCGTCTCCCAAAAGCCTTCTGTATCTTGCGATAACATCGGCTTGGCACAATTCCAAAGCAAAACCAACGTGTGGCGGCGCGTTAACATAGGCAATTGCGGTTGTAATGTAAAATTTTGATTTATTCATTATCTTTAGGACTTACGCGCTTGCCGTTTTTCTCGCTCATCGGTAAGTATGCACTAGTTGTTTTCGCTCCTATCTGCGGGGACGATTATTGGCACTGCCACAAATTGGTCATCTTCCGGCAAACTCGCTCGCTTTCGCTCGCTCAAACAGTGCCTCACTACGACCAATTCGTGGCGCCAATGTACGTCTCCTCGAATGTCGCGAAAATCAACTAGTGCATACAAAAAGTCAAGCGCGTAAGGTCCTAATCATTGAAAAATCTTAGAAAAAGTGGGTTGGCGTTAATATTTAAATTATACCTTAAAATATTAATAAAAGATTATCGTGTATTCGCCGCGCGGCTTTTCTTTATTGATGTTCTCTATCGCCTGTTCAAGCGTGCCGCGGAAAATGGTTTCAAATTTTTTAGTTAGTTCTCTGCCCACAATCACTTTGGCGTTGTCACCCAAAACGGCTCTGGCTTCCATGAGTGTTTTGGCGACGCGGTAAGGAGATTCGTAAATAATTTTTGGCATATCTTTAAAGACGGCCAGGTTATTGAAAAAAGTCTTTCTGCCTTTTTTGGTCGGCGGATATCCCAAGAATACGAAATTCTGCATCGGCAAACCAGAAACCGAAGCAAGTGCCGTCAGGGCGCTTGGACCAGGTATTGGCACAACTCTAAGCTCCATGCCAAGTATGCCATAAAGTCTGGCTACCAGTTCATTGCCTGGATCGGAAATGCCGGGCGTGCCGGCATCGGTGACCAGCGCGCAATTTTTGCCTTCGCGCAGCAATTGAGCAATATGAAAAGTTGCTTTCTCGCTACTGTGCTGATGGTACGCCTCAAGAAACGTGTTAATGTTATAATGTTTCAAAAGCGTTTTGGTTACGCGCGTGTCTTCGGCAAATATAAAATCGGCTTCCTTTAATATGCGGAGCGCGCGCAAAGAAATGTCTTCCAAATTACCTATTGGAGTAGCTACAATATAAAGGTTTCCATACATACCTTTTATTTGTACTCGCAATAAAGACAAAAAGCAAAACCGTTATGATAGCTGGTAGTTAGTAGATGGTAGATAGAGACGACTTTTCCTAACTACTAACTACAATCTACTATCTTCTAATTATGATTTTAGCCGTCCACATCCTTTTTGGCGCCGCTGTCGGCAATGCTGTTGGTAATCCCGCACTCGGGCTGCCAACTGCTTTCGTGAGCCACTATTTACTCGATTCGCTCCCCCACCGCGAGTATGATATTGACCGCGTAGAAAATCTCTCACGCACCGGATGGCGCCGCGCCGCAATAGATTTTATAAAAATATTCATTGATTTTTTCGGCGGGATGGCAATACTCGTATTCATCGCGCCAGCCTCTATTCCGCTCCCATGGCTTCTTTTGTGGGGCTTTTTTGCCGCGCTGCCAGACGGTATATCTTTCTTGCATTATTTATGGCCAGATAATAAACCGCTTGCAGCTCAACAACGCTTCCACAAACTTATCCATATAAAACAGGATAAAAAAGAAACTCCATGGCGTCTCGGGATTCCTTTTCAAATTGCCGTTGCCCTTGCGGCTATAGTACTTTTGAACAGCCATTCGCTCGTGCACTAAACAAAAAGTGTCCGTAAAGGACGCCGAACTCAATTTATTATTGATCGCGAGAACGAGAATCTCCCCCGCTGGAGTTGTTTATTGATTTTTTTCAGTCGAATCTTTTTCGGTCGAATCTGGCGATGGATCAGGATCTGCTATGCTAGACAAACCAATCATAACCGCGCTCACAGAAATCACAGAGAGGCCCATTGTAATTGCTAAGATTGCAAACGGGTCCGCGTCCGCGTAGAGGGTAGCGTAGAGGATAGGTAGAACAAGATTACTGATCGCTGAAACGACTTGCACCATAAAAAAGGCAATCACGACCATCACAAAGAAACTAACTGCAGTAACGATGCCAAATCTAGCGAGCTTAACGAGATACCGCATTTTCTTGTCCCCTTTCTCGGGTTTTCAAAGGGATTCTTTGTGAATCCCGTACTATGTATGTTTATACACTGTTATTGTATTTCTGTCAAGCTCTTCGGCTAAAACTAAAAGGTCGCCGCAGGCGACCTTCATTATCTTCTTTTTTAGTTCTAGAAAAACGTGTCCGCCTGAACGATTTCCGAGGAAACGTAAATTGGCGCCACGAATCGGACGCCATGAGGCACTGTTTGACCCAGCCCCAGTTTTGCATTAACAAATCTATTTTTATCAAACGGACTGTTAGACAAAACTGGGGCTGAGGAGTTTGCCGGAAGGTGTCTGATTCGCAGCAATGCCAATAATCGTCCCCGCAGACGTGAGCGAAAGCATGACTGCGCTTTTACACCTTTACTTTCCCTTGGCTAAAATCGCTGAAAAATTCTATAAGCACGGCCGCAACTGGAACGGCCAGCAAAATTCCGGGAATGCCGCCGAGGCGGGCGCCTATTAACAACGAAAAGATGACGATGATAGGATGCAAACCTAATACCCTTTTGAATATTATAGGCACAAGTACATTGCCCTCAAGCTGCTGCAAAACAAAGAAAAACAAACCAATCAAGATTGCCATGGCCGGATTCTGGAAAAATGCGATGGAAATCGCGATTATGGCTGTTGCAATAGGACCGACTATGGGAACAATCTCTAAAATACCGGCGATTATGGCTATTATAAGAGCGTAATGGATCTGCTCACCCAAAAACAACCCTATCGCAATAAGACCAACATATGTAGCAACGCCGATAAGCACGGCCAATACGACCTGCCCCTGGAACCATTGGCCTATTTTTTTCTGCGCGCGCTTCCAGAGATCAACCACATAAGGCTCTTCCGATTGACTAAGCATCCGCAAGAATTTCTCTTCGCCATCCCTCTGTAAGGCCAGATAGAACGACGCCAAGAATACCGTGATTATTTGAAGGCTCCTGCCGACTACTCCCGTAAAAATACCCGGAAGCGTGGGTATAAACTGAGCAATATGCGTGTTGATCTCTTCAAAATAAACCTCAAAACCTCCGAATGCTGGGTTGCTCGGATTTATGCCGTATCTGGAGAGAGAATTTAATATGCCGGTGGCGTAAAATGAAAAATTGGTTGCAAAATCCGTAAGTTCACTGGCTAAAGGAGGCAGGATGGTCCACAAGAAAATAGCCAAGCCAATGATCGCGGTGAAGTAAACAGTCAAAAGAGCCACGATGCGCGGAATGTGCTTATTTTCCATGCGCGTAGCTAAAGGATCGATAGCCGCAGCTATGACTATAGCGAAAAGCAAAAGTATTATTATATCGCGTAAGATAAAAATGGATAAAACAATAACTATAGCCAGCATCACTCTGACGATAGTTGAAGAAGGTATGTGTATGTAAACGTTATTGTTCATCCCGTTAGAAGCAGATCGCGATCAATGATCTCAATCTGCAAAATTATTTGTATGGATACTATAATATGACATAGGTATTTTTACTGCTAATCTATTGCGATCGCGGCTTCTAACGGGATTCATGATTGGTTTATCGTGAAAGTATTCTCATTATACCATCTTTATTCTTATGCGGGCCAATCAAGGCTAGATTAAAGCGCGATGGTTTAAAAACGTCCTGGGCTACGGAAATTACATCACTGGAAGAAACTTCGCGTATTTTTTCAATGTAGTGTTCCGGTTTCTCAATAACATTCTTCAATAGCTCCTGCGTAGCAAGATAAGAGGCTACTTCATCCGTTTCCTCAAGACCAAGAAGAAAGCGACCAACTAGATAATCCTTGGCTTTCAACAATTCTTTATGGTTGACTGGTTTTTTGGCTATCAAATCATATTCCCGGCGTATGGCCTCCAAGGCCCTAAGAACTTCGGAGTTCTTAATGCCGGCGTGCGACATGATGTATCCAGAATCGGTATCAAGAGAGGGCGAGGTGCCTATATAATAGGCCAATCCCAAATGATCGCGCACGTTCAAAAACAGACGCGAACTCATGTTGCCGCCCAAAATTGTGGCAAGCACCAACAATGCGAACCTTCGCGGATCACGATGATTAAAAGCTCTGGCCCCGAAAGCGATGTGCGTCTGGTCGGTCGGCTTGAAAGAAAGCGTTACTTTCGGTTTGGTTTGATCTTCGTAAACCGGCGGTTTAACCGAAGATTCTCTTTTGGGTAAGGTGGAAAAGCGCCTGCTTATTTCGCGCGTAGTGTGTTTTGGGTCAATATTCCCCGCTACGCAAACAACCGTCCCTAGTGTACCGTAATATTTCTTAAAATAAGCGAGAATGTCTTTGCGGGTTATATGACTCACGGATTCTTTGGTGCCGCCCACGTACCATCCTGCCGGCTGATCGCCCCAGACAGTCTCTTCAAAAAGATCTTCGACGAAACGCGTTGGCGTATCAAAATAGAGATTGAGTTCTTCAAAGATTACTCGTCTTTCTTTTTCTATCTCTTTGCCTTCAAAAAGCGGGCTGGTGAGCATATCTGAAACTATATCCAGAGCCAAGTCGGTGTGTTGAGCTGAGGCTTTAACCCAATAGCCGGTATACTCTTTGGAAGTGAAGGCGTTATGTTCTGCGCCCACCCCATCCAAAACAGCAGCCACGGCTTCTGTTGTTGGCCGGTGACGTGTACCTTTAAAAAAGAGGTGTTCTAAAAAATGAGAAATGCCGTTTATTCTTTTCTGTTCGTATTTTGATCCGGCGGCCACGAGAACAAGCACTGTTACGGCTTGAGTTTGCTTCATAGGCGCCAAAATAACACGTAAGCCACTGGGCAATTTAGTAAACTTGTATGGCAACATCATAACAAATTTTAAATTTCTAATTTCAAATTAATCATCCGCTTTAATAAACGCCCCAGTGCTATATCGGTGTATTTAAACATAAGATGGTTTGGGTATAATTTCAAAATATTGGGCCAGCAGAATAAGCACAACAATAATTACAAAAATTATGAAATTAACTATTACAGCTACCCGAAAAGCCTTGAGCCAAAGACGGGGGTTTTTAAAAATGACTTTAAGATATGCCCCCAAAATAACTGCAAGAATAACTAAGGACGCGGCCAAATTCAGGGCTTTCTGTAAATCATTATGAACCGTGCCTTGCTTATCGGTGAAATCAAAAAGGAACTTGTGTTCTATAAGAAAACCTCTATTGAGATAAAAAAGTGAAGTAAGAACAAGGGCAAATATTATAAGCTTGTTTTTAATGACGACTTTTTTAAAATAGTCAACAATTTGCTGTAATAATCTAACCATTAAAATTGTTCGGAAAAATAACTTATTAGCTCAGAAATAGGTTTCCGTATCTGCTCCATTGTATCACGCATGCGTATGGTTACGGCATTATCTTGCAAGGTGTCAAAGTCTATCGTTACGCAGAAAGGCGTACCTATCTCGTCCTGACGACGGTACCTGCGGCCCACGGTTCCGGCCTCATCATATTGTATTAACCAACGACCGCGTAAACTTTCAGCCACGCCACGGGCTTTTGCAACCACGTCTTCTTTATTTTTAACCAGCGGCAAGATCGCTATTTTTACCGGCGCCACCTTAGGGTTGAAGGAAAAGAAAACGCGCTCCTCTCCCTTCACCTCTTCTTTGCGATAAGCGTCTATGAGCGCCACCAACGAGCAACGGTCCACTCCGCCCGAAGTTTCAATAACGTGAGGCATTGTACTTTCTTTTGTTTCTTCATCAAAAATGCGCATGTCTTGGCCGCTATATTTTGCGTGATTGCTTAAATCCCAATCCCCGCGATTGTGGATACCTTCAAGCTCTCCCCAACCCCAAGGATATTCATATTCAATATCTGCTGCAGATTTTGCGTAATGTGCTAGCTCGTCTTTTGCGTGGGGATGAAATTTTAACTTATCTATGCTTATGCCGATCGTCTCATACCAACTCATGCGTTGTTTTTTCCAATATTCAAACCATTCCGTGTCATCTTTGGGATCGTAAAACCACTGCATTTCCATTTGCTCAAATTCCCTCATGCGAAAAGTGAACGGCCCAGGGGTTATTTCATTCCGGAAAGCCTTCCCTATCTGAGCGATACCAAACGGTAATTTTTTACGACTTGATTGGGCAACAGAAGAAAAATTAACGAAAATGCCTTGCGCGGTTTCGGGACGCAGATACGCTAAACTTGAATCATCTTCAACTGGCCCCAAGTGAGTGCTGACCAATAAGTTGAATTTCTTGGCTTCGCCAAGCTGGCCGCCACAATCGGGACAAGCCTCACCGGCATGGTCTTTACGCCAACGCTTGTGACAAGATTTGCATTCGGCAAGCAAATCGGCAAATCCGGCCGAGGTATGACCGGAAGCTTCCCACACTTTTGAGGACATCATTATGGCGGCATCCAACCCAACAACATCGTCGCGTTTATAGACCATTTCGCGCCACCATAAACGCTTAATATTGTTCTTCAATTCAACGCCCAGCGGTCCATAATCATAAGAAGACTTAAAGCCGCCGTAGATTTCCGAAGATGGAAAAATAAAACCACGGTGTTTAGCCAAAGAAATTATTGTTTCTAAATTCATATCCATGTGTGACTTGAATCTATGATTGTATCTTGCTTAACAAAAATAGCGTCTTAATAATAAAAAGGTGCTCGAGGGCAATGTAATAATTACGGCTGAACCTTGCCGCCTGAAGATGTATCGTCTGGAAGTTGCGTGGTTACCTCATCTACTTCAAATTCGCGCATTACACTCGTGAAAACATCCCGTCCGGTAACCTTGGCGCTCAAAACCAGCGGCACAAATTTATCTATATCTTGAAAGCTGGGTATAAAACTTATCCTGAAGGAGAGTTCTCGTGGTTCACTTTTAATACCGATTCCCGCAGGCAGATCCCCGATGTTCCAGCGCAACTCGCGAGTGTTTTGATCCCAGATGATGGGTTCGTCTTCCGGGAAAAGTACGGCCACAAAATTTACTTCAGGAGCCAAAACTCCTCGCACGGTAACATTCTGCATGCCATTGGTGCCGCCGATAACATCCCAAACAACCGTATAGGTTGTGGTTTGTCCGACTCGCGGAGGCACGGGACCAGAATTTTGTCCGCCCGGAGCGTTGTTATACAGCACGCCCTGATTCAATATAAGCTTGCCGTTTATCCTGACCTCGTTGTTGGTGTCACCTAATTTTAATCCTCCGCTTTCGGCGTAAGAGCGGACGATAAACTTAGGGTTACGATCGTCTAAGGTGTTGAAGGGCGGGTTATTCAATATTCTACCTTGGAATATGAACTCTTTTTGCGCACCGGGATTTATTGATCTCAAATCTAAAACCGTCGTTCCGTCAAAAATCCATTTTTCGCTGTCTTGCGATACCGATGTTTCTGTGGCGCGCAAACTGTTTATCTGAAAATATTTATCTGGTAAGAAGACGGTTAAAACCGTATTTTTAATAACTGTATTCGTGGTGTTGGTAATAAGCACCTTAAGATCAAAAGTCTCGCCAGGGTCAATTGCGGTGACTGCCGGATTGATAGCGCCCTGGAGGCGCTGGGATATTAAAAGCGATGAAATTGTCGGCCTTATTGTCTGGTTTTCTTCTTTGAAGGTTTGTATCAATCTTGAATGATCTTCACTTAATTGTCCCACCTTGAGTACGAAATCTCCGCCGGGCGCGCCGGGAGTAAATTTGCCCGTTATTGATATTTCTCCGGTGCTTACGGGATCAATAGTACCTAAATCCCAAAGACGGTAATTTTCGGAGGTTGTTTCTGGGGTACTGGAAACAAATTCAAACCCTTCTGGCTCATCAAGCTGAAGGCCGATATTGGAGATAGGAATCTGCGCTTTGGATTCCCATGAAACTCTAAGGGTAAATTCTTTTCCTGGTGAAGGAACTTCGGGTATAGAAAGAGCTATATCAATCGGCAAAGACACGATTTTTATAGTTCTAGTTGCCTCTTTGCTGAATCTAAGCGACACAGCTTGCGTGCGGAAAGATAGTTCCGCTTTGGGCGTTATATCCCCACCGGGCAAAGTCGTGATCACCATACTAAAAGCAAAGGTTTTCTTTTCTCCAGGTGCCAATGCCGCAACACCGTCATTTTTTACCCGTATGTTTGGGTCATCAGGGGCTTCGGTGCCGCTTGGATAAATAAAGGCCACGCGTACGTCTTGGAGCGCGGTGTCGGAGTTATTGATAACCACGGCATAAATATCATGCTTCTCGCTGGAATCCACCGCCTGCTCGCTGACAATACTGAAGTCTATGCGATCTGTGCTAAAAAAAAGAAGCTGCGAGGCCGTAAAGGCGCCGCCGATAAACAATGAAACTATGCCTATAATTAATAAGGTTTTTGTCCGAGAGAACATGATGGAAGCTAAAAACGTAAAGTGCAAAACGAAAAATAACTAAACGCGCGAAACGCTTTTGGCTATGCTTTAATTTTTTCGATATTCTTTTGCGCTTTTCGCTTTAAGCTTTACGCTATTGTAGATTATACCACACGCTCTAAAAACCATGACACCGCAACTGGATTTGCTTCAACAAAGAAATCTTCTTTAAAAAGAAAGGTTATTAAGACTTTGTCCAAATGCTCGTAAACATGCTCCGGGATCTGGCCCGATATCCCTTCGTCCATAATGCGTTGAAGCGCGTATAGATCCTCTTTATCCAGTAAACATGAAGACGATTTCTCGCAGGAGCGACATAAAATCTCGCCTGAAAAGTTAAAAACCGCACCGTCTTCAAATGATTGTTGGCACTGCGGGCATTTTTCAGATAAAACAAAGACCCCGGACATTTTAAGCATTGACCAGAAAAACCTCTGCACGATTACCCAACATTTACGATCGCCTTGCCCGGCTTCAGTTCCAGAAAAAAACTGGGGCTGGGTGATCGCCCGAAAAGAAGCCAAAATGGTCAAAAACATGCGCTCGTCTTTTTCCGGCTGGACAACCAAAACGTCAATGATAAATGTTAAAAGTGTTGCGGCAAAAATATCTTTATAGCCAGACTCGCGCGTTATGAATGTCTCGATAGTTTTGGCGCCAGTAAGCAAAAGGTTGTTTTTGCCGCGCACAAAAGATAGTTCAACCAAAGAATAGGGCTGAAGGTCGGGGCGCAATTTCGCTTCCATCTTGCGTGCGCCTTTAGCCATAAAAGTCATTTTACCGAAAAGTTCAGTGTAGACGGTGGCCAAAATATCCGCTTCGCCGGATGTTTCGATTTTAATTATTATTGCGCGCGTTGAATCCATAAGAAAAGCGTAAAGTGTAAAACGAAAAGCGCAAAACAACAATGCAAAACTCAAAATAGATTAGTAAATCTACCGTTACCACTAATTTTCTTATATTTCTATACAAATTGAAAGGCCTCGCGTAGAAGAATTCTGTTTTGGTTGAGCGCTGTAATGGAAGCCGGTTAGCTGGCGGGCGAGTTCGTGAGCGTCATTAAGGCGAAGACCGAATTGGCCGGAACGGCTGTATAAATGGAGGGATCCCTTGCAGACGCGAACGAATACGCCCGCCTGATAATTTATTTTCCTTAATACGTGAGCGTTAAGCGAAACCAAAATCTTATTTCGTCTTTCTAATCCCAATCCATATTTTACTGTCGCCAAGTGAAAACTCCCGTTCAATGATAAATGTTTCGTTCTTGCGCTTCTCCCCCGTCTCCACCCGTTTGGCATAAACATCTTCTTTTATTTCCTGCGCGCGCTCCATAATATCGCGTCCAAAGTTTTCACTGGCCCAAATGCGTAAAGTTATCCTCTCTTTTGGTTTCAAACCGGCATCTTTGCGAGTGTTTTGTATCTGCCGTACAAGCTCGCGCATGGCGCCAAGCAACATGAGGGTAGGCGTTATGTGTATATTCAGAGCCATACCTTGTTCGGTATCACGAAGCCATTCTTGCCCATCTGGCAAAGAAGAAAGTATAGCCACGCTGCCAACGTTCATTTCTTCACAAAGAACTCTAAAAAGACCCTTATCTAATTTTTCTTTATTGGCGACTTTGGCCGTAAGAACCAGGGACGAAAGCGGCTGGCGCACTTTATGTCCGCTTTGAGCCCTTAGTTTAAGCGCAATCTGAATTTTGGCGCGCAAAGCCTCCATACTTTTTTCAAGTTTGGAATTTTGGGTTTTTTTATTTATTTGAGGCATGCGCTCAAGATGCACCGAAGCCTTAAGCCCCAAGCCCAGCCATAACTGCTCGGCAACAAACGGAGCAAACGGGGCGGCCAGCAAAGCGGTTTGTTTCAAAACAAAACTAAGAACTTCTGTCACCTGGACAAGCTCTTTTTTATTTTTGGGATGCTGAAATCTTTCGCGCGAGCGTCTAATATACCAGTTGGACAGGTCATCAATCACAAAAGCGCTTAAAGCACGTGTGGCGGCGGTGATATCATAATTATCCATGCGCTTAATAATCTGTTCGCTTGCGGTGGCAAGACGCGATAATATCCATTTATCAAGAATATCGGTTGACGCTGGCGCTTTCGTATTTTTTAGCGCGCTAGCGGCGTAAAGCTTAAAAAAGGATAGAGAATTCCAGAGCGTACCCAAAAATTTCTGCTGCGCGTCTTTAAGTTCTTCTTCGTTGAAGCGCTTAGTGTCTGACGGGTGATTCATGGTGTAGAAATACCAACGTACGGCATCGGCCCCGTAAAGATCGGTCATATCCCACGGGCTTATCGCATTGCCCAGAGACTTGGACATTTTTTTGCCATTTTTATCTACCACGTGACCGGTCACAACAACATTCTTATACGGCGTGCTTTTGCCGAGCAAAACAGAAACAGCCATGAGGGTATAAAACCATCCGCGCGTTTGATCTACGGCCTCGCAGATGAAATCAGCCGGGAAAGAAAGAGCTTTTTTATTTCCGCTCTTCTCAACGCGGTTTTTATTTTCAAAAGGATAATGCCACTGGGCAAAAGGCATGGCACCGGAATCAAACCAGACATCAATTACTTCACTCACCCGTTTCATAGGATGCGCGCACTTTTTACACGCAAAAGTCAGGTCATCAACAAAAGGACGGTGCAGATCCAAACGGCCAGTATCGTCTGAAGGCGGCATTGAAGAAAGGATTTTTTCTTCTTTAGCAAAATCGGGATATGTCAGTTTGGGCGTACCGGCTTTTTTTGTCTTGAGATACGGCTCAACATATTCTTTATCCTCCGCGCCAAGCAAAATACCCTTAAGCAGCAGTAAGGGATCGCCGTGCCCAACCAACACAATGGTTTTATCGTTATAGATTTTCTCGAGATTCTGTATAAAATAATACATGCGGTTTCTAAGATCGAACCAATTTTCGCCATTTAATGGCTTTTTGTGCCAGCGTTCGCCTGGCTTGTGTTCCAGGAAATCGTGATATTCTTTTATCGGCATGCTGTTGAATGCTCCCAAATCAAACTCGCGCAGTTCTGTTTCTTTTTTGGGCTTGATACCGCACGCTTTCCCCATAATTTCCGCCGTATCATTTGCCCTTTGAAGTGGTGAGGTGAAAATAATATCTGGTTTGATCCGCGCAATTCTTTTTGCGGCAGCGCGAGCCTGTTTTATACCGCGAGCGGTCAATGGATTACGTTTGTTTTCGGGCCAAGAAGAAACCCAACCCTGTACATTAGCCCTGGCTTGGGCATGACGAACCAAAATATATTTATTTTTTGTCTGTGAACGGGACAAAAGCTCTTTTATTGAGCCGATGACTTCAGTTTGACCACATTGTTCGCATTTCCAAACAGGCAGTGGTATGCCCCAGTAGCGCTCGCGCGATATTGCCCAATCCTTAACTTCGTTCAGCCACTCTCCGAATCTACCTCTTTTTATGTGTTCCGGTACCCAATTTACTTTTTCATTAGCTTCGCGGAGCTGTTTGCGCAATGCCGACATGCGTATGAACCAACTTTGGCGGGCGTAATAAAGTAGTGGAGTTTTGCATCGCCAACAGAAAGGATAATCGTGAGTATAAAGTTCTTCCTTTAAAATAAGGTTGCGCTGATGTAAATATGAATTTATCACTATTTCTGCTTCTTTTGATTTGACCGGCAAGCCCGCCAGACCAGCATTAACCGTGTTCAAAAATCTTCCGTCCTCGCCTACTGTATGGACTTTCGGCAAGCCAATCTTTGAGCCCAAATTATAATCGTCCTCGCCATACATGACCGCGGTATGAACTACGCCGGTGCCGTCTTCAGTGGTCACGAAATCGGCGGCATAAACTTTATGACTTTTTTCGTTTTTGGTTTCTGGGATATCAAAAAGGGGTTCATATTCAAGCCCCACTAACCTTGAACCCTTAATTTCGGCTAAAATATTTAACGGCTCTTTAAATAAACGCGCTGCGGCATCTTTAGCCAAAATATAAACTTCACCGCTGCCAACCTGCGCTTGTACGTAATCTATGTCGTTGTTTACAGCCAAAGCCACGTTACCCGGCAAGGTCCAAGGAGTTGTAGTCCAACTTAATATGTAAGTATGTTTTTTGTCTTTTATTCTAAATTTAATATAAACCGAATTTTCGGTGACCGATTCATATCCTTGAGCAACTTCGTGCGAAGCCAAAGCCGTACCACAGCGCGTACAATAAGGCACGACCTTAAAATCCTGCTCCAATAATTTTTTATTCCATATCTCTTTTATTATTCGCCAAACGCTTTCTATGTAAGAATTATCGTAAGTAACGTATGGATCTGTAAGATCCAACCATAAGCCTATACGCTCGGTTAAGCGCTGCCATTCATCTTTATAGCGCCATACGGATGCTTTGGCTTTCGCGTTAAACTCGGCAATGCCATAATCTTCAATTTCTTGCTTGGTTTTGAAGCCCAATTCTTTCTCAACTCCAATTTCAACCGGCAAGCCATGTGTATCCCAACCGGCTTTACGCTCAACCAAAAAACCTTGCATGGTTTTGTAACGCAAAAAAGCATCTTTGATTGCGCGAACCAAAACATGATGTATACCTGGCTGGCCGTTGGCTGTGGGCGGACCTTCAAAAAAAACAAAACGCGGTGCGCGGGCGCGCCTCTTTAAACTTTTGGCAAAGATTTTATTATCTTCCCAATATCTAAGTATTTCTTTTTCTTGTTCGGCAAAGTTCATATCAGACCTATTATTGTAATAATTTTACCATACTAGGTAGTAGAAGTTCGACTAAAAATTAGTGGGGTTAAAGAATTGATCAATAAGAGCGTTGGTTTTTATCTTTACTGTTAACAGTGAATTATAGCTCAATAACGCGCTGTTCGCACTTGGCGAACGGTCGAACTTTCACTACCTGGCACAGAAAGCAAAAAGCCTGGTATTGTCAGGCTTTATTATTAATAGGCTAAATTATTAGTTTCTCCACCCGCTTTTTGGACGAGATTCAATGGTTATAAGATCATCTGGCGCCACAAGATAGTATGTGGAATAACGCTGAAGATTTGCATTGAAGCTGTATATCGAAACAGAAGTCATCTCTAAAACAGAATCGCTAAAAGAGGTGTTGGCCCAAATAGAACGCGGTTGGTGGTGAGTGTAAAAAACTGTTTTGGTTCCGTCTTCATGGATCCAGGTTACGCGCCATTCAAAATCATTTGGATCGCTGGCATCGCCAGAAGCTGGCTGCTTATTGATCTCAACGCTGTGGGTGGGATCTACATTAATAGTAAGGGTATTGTAAATATTATTTGTAAGCACTACGCCGTTGGCTTCGCGCGCGTTGGCCAGAACAACTTGCGGGTCTCTACCCTGCACAAAAACCGGTTCGCTATCGGTATAGTAATCAAATGCCTGAACGTTGCCTTGATTGTAATAAACGTGCCAAGTATATTCTTGGGCGCTAGAATGCTGACCGTCACCTAACTCAATATCTCCTACGCCAGAGGCACATGAAGCCACCAGAAAAGTTAGCGGTATAACTAACAAGGCCGCAATCCGTTTCATTATTACCTTCCTCCTTGCGTTGCGTGCGCCAAATATCTAGGCGCGATTTCGTGGGCAAAAACGACTTCGGGCAATGCCCTATACTTCTTAATTATTTCTGCAATAAACGCGTCGGGTACAAGGCTTAGCAAATAAAGGTCAGTCGCAATGACAAATTCAAAGGTGGCACCTAAATTCTTATTAATATCGGTGATGCGATCTAAAGAAGCGGACCGGAGAAACTTAACGGCTATAAACTTATGAGCGCGCAAAGCCATACTCCTTAGCTCTTTGAAACCATTGGATTATTGACAAAAAGCTTTAACTAAAATTTAACCCCGCTAGAAGTCGCTGTCAAATGTATAAAAAAATTGCCCAAATTTTTTATACCGAAGACTTCTAAGGGGGTCAATGATTAAAAATGACGAGTATTTATTGATTAACAAAACTGCCTTATTTATTTTCGGTACCACCAGTATCGGCGGTTTCTTCGCCAAGCCGCCGGAAAGAACCTTTGCCAAAAATACTCTCTATTAGACGCGCCAACGGAATTAAATTGCCGCTGAAATTTGCTCGCGCAAATATATCAAAAACCTCTTGCCTATTCTCAAATCGGCCGTGACTTTTTTCTATAATTTCATCTATCAATCTCCAAAGTTTATCACGTTCATTCTTGCGCCCAACAAATACATCTCTTCCTTTAGTTTTCGGTGGAAATTCAGCAACTATAGTAGCGATGGTTTCTTTGTCTGGTTCTATTTTCTCAAAAATCGTGAGTATTTCTCTGGCAGAAGGTATAGAATATACTTCTTCCATGGCTTCCCGCTCATTCTGCTCTTGTGTTGGATTAAAGCGGTGAACAATATGCAATAATGATTCTTTCAATTTGTTTGTGGCTTCTATCTCTTCACTATATAATGGATTATTTTGCATTTCCTCGTCGTAAAATTTCTTGGCCAATATTTCGGCAATAGCCTCTTCTATATCTGAAAAGTGTTTTATGCGACTCTCTCGATCTGATACGATAATGCCGCTTCTATACATACGGTGCTTCTTTTGCGCATCTATTTGCGCAGCTTTGTAGGACAATTGGTGGAACATTTCATGCACAAGCGTTGTGGCTACATCTACATTCGACTCCAGATCGCGATCCACTACTATCTCTTGTGCCAAAGACCTGTGTATACCGCCGTAGAATTCCCCGTTGGTGAGTTCGGATGCTCCTCCTGATCTTACAAAATGTATTTTATGTGGCGGTATTGGCTTAGGGTCTCCGCCGTAAAACTTTGCCATTCTATATGCAAATTCTTCTGCGTTTTGAATAATCGTCTTGTCCTGTTCAGTAAGCCGTATTTCGTACTTGGCAATATCTTGATCGCCAATTTGCAGAAGTTCCTCTTGTAATTCGTGCTTAAGTCTAGCTCGCTCTCCCTCTGTTCCGCCCACCACTCTTTCAAATTGTGTTTCAAAATTTTCTAGCATGATTCCATAAAACCATGGATTTATTGCTTGCGCAAACCTTTCGATTTACTCGGGTCTTCGACTCCCGCGGGACTGAGTCCTCGGGACGAACGTCTGAGAGTCTCAGACTCGTTGAGGTAAACAAAAACAGCTCTATCTAAAACAGAACTGCTTTTGCGCCAAATATCTTTAACAAAAAGTATTTGAGCGTGGAACGAATTTACTTATCTTTTCTTATTTTCAAAGTTGGTGTTGGTGGTGGAACTAGCCTTGACCTGGCCTAGGCTGGCTCGCGAGACGAACGGGGTTGGGCTTTCAGCCTGGTTGGGAACAGCTCTCGTTGTATCCCGTACCTATTTCTACCACCCGCTTTTATCCCTCTAGGGGATCCGATCTTCCGGTATCAGACAAACCGTCGTATTAAGGAAATCGGATGAGCTGTCAATCCGAAACCTTTTTCCACCACCAACCAAAAACGAATTTTTATAAACGCGCTTTTGGCTAATGACGAGATTTATACATGTTTGAAAATATTTTTGAGATTAACCAGCCCTAATTTCAGATTTGCTAAAATCAGGGCTGGACTGACTTTTGTCGAGGTTTCACTTCTCCGCCTCGACCTTCGGATCTTCCAGCTCGACACCGAGCTCACGCGCCGCGCCTTCGGCCAGCTCGCGCTTCTCCGCGGGCGAGAGCTTGTCGATCTCGACCTTGAACCCGGCCATGTCCTGGCCAGAGAGCTTGCCGAAGTACTTCCAGAGCACCACGAGCTCGGTCGCCTTGGCGGCTTTGGCGCCAGAGGTGTCCATCTTTGGACTCCTTCATTGCTTGATACGGCTTAAACAATCTCTACTAATTGCAAGAGTTGTTGCCGCGCCTCAACAAACTTCCTGTATTAGAAATTTGCTCAAGTGCGGAACTACTGGTTTTTTCTTTAAATATGGTGAAGCGAGGGGAAATTCTTACTTGAGTTCCCCTCGCTTACTTAACGATCCTTGTGGATCTGGTGACTAGAGCAGTGCGAGGCGGACGCGTTCAAGTTTCGCGTGCCAAGCCCCTGAACCACCAGAGATGCGTGTCTCGCGCGTCGCAAGATCAGCCATCTCACGATCCCGCACCACAGCCACGCTGACGGTGGGCGCCTGATTGCTCGATCCGTGGTTGTAGGCGAAACCTTTCTGGCGTGCCACCTTGCGGATGTAGGTAAGCTTCCTGCTGCGCAGGAAGGAATTTGGGTCTGCCTTGACCTGGTTCTTCTTGGTGTGGCCTTCTGAGCTCACGTCTCCTCCTTACTTGGCTTTTGCCTGCCCGCTTCTTTGGTTTTAGTTATTTAAAGGTGCGGATGGTGATGGGACTGGTATAGCGTAAGACGCCGAACGGCGTCACGTGCTTAACCGATGAATGGGACTGGGCTTTCGGCCTGCTCGTTTCAGAGTAGCTCTACTCCAGTAGCTTTCAGTACCACCCATATTTATCAACACGCTCTTTTTGCCTGAGGCATGGCCTGATCTTGCGGTATCAGGAAACCGTCATCTTCCCCATCACCACCAACCAAAACAAACATGTTGTTGATGCAAACTTGCTTTGGTTGATGGCAATCAATGATTTAGTTTTTAAAAAACATTCTCATACAAGACGAGACCCTCGGGCATGATCTTTTAGAAGATCACACCAGGGAGTCTCCTCTCGGAGTCTTACCTTCACCGCATCACGCTTAGCCCGCCAAAATTTTAAAATAAAATTTGTATGTTTGCGGGGGTTGATGCGTTTTGACAGATGCTACACGCCAAACCGACGCTTCGGTTAAATCGCGGATGCCTCTGACACTGCAAATCATTATACAAACCTATTGCATCCGCTCACGAAAGAATCAGTAAGGCGGTGACGACACCAAGCCTCCCAAGCTACTTGATGTCCTGCCTATGCATAGAAACTGTCAATGCATACTGTCAATAACTAAAGTATATCATATAAGTTTTAACTTGTCAAGAGCAAGAGGGTTGCTTTAGGCTTGTTTTGGATATTTTCTTTATTCTAAAAGGGTTATATTAAATTGTGATTTGTCAGAATATGCTGACATGTATGGGTTGAGTATGGTACTTCTAATTCAAACTTCGATATCGCCAGGCACTATTGACATTTATACCACATAATGATATAATTTTATTGTGCGGCATAAATGACCGCATGAAAACAAGCTCTCTTGAAGGAAGAGAGCAAGGAGTAGCGTTATGGGCAACGGGTAGGTAGCGTCTGAAGCAAAAGAATGTGGTATGCAAAACAAAGGCGCAAGGTAACTATTTACTAGACGCGCCCAAGATGAAAGCGGTACCAATGGCTCTAGATCAAGCGCTGCCTTAACCCTCGGTTGTCAAACAGAGGATCGCAGAGCGATAAGAGCCCTAAAGACAAGCTTCAACGTTAACCCCTGGAAAAGGCCGCGCCTATCCAGACAAAAAACCCAAATCAAGCTCTCTTTGTTCTTTCTTCACCAAGGCCGCCACTCTACTCGAGAGGCGGCCTAAACTTTTATACAAAAACTGCTTTTTATGCAGAGTTTAAAAGACGGAGCACTGCTTTCTGTTATTTATTTCCAAGCCAGAGAAAACAAGGCTCTCAACGTTTCAGCAATTTCCTTACTTTCAATAATGATGCCCATGGGTTTCCCGCGAAAGACGGCCATGGCTACTTTGTTACCATAAATAATCAAGTCGCTAGCAATACCCGCTTTGAGAGGCAAATATTTTGTTTCAACTCCCTGCGCATATTTCGCAATCGGTCCGGCTTTATGCGTATAGAATGTCTGTCCGCGAACATGTTTCTTGGAGCGACGCAAACGGTAAACTTCACGCTCACTTTCAGAAAATAGCTCTTCATATTCGTCTCGTGGGAATATTTCCACTATAGAACTAGTCTTGGTGCGCAGAAAATCTTCCTGCATGGCCTTCAGGCCTTCCTTGCCCTCGAAAAAACGCACGCGCGGATGTTCCCTGGCCTGATCATAAAGGGCTTTAAGACGAGGAAGAATTTTTTCGGTTTCGGTTCGTTTAATTTTTAATTCCTGCTCGTTGCGATCTAGAAGTCGCATCAGCCTTTCGGGAAATTCTGCTGAAAGCAATCTCTTGCTTCCCTGTTCGTGCCAACTAACCAAACCAAGCTTAGCTAATTCTTCAAGAGCCAAATATGCCGTGGGTCTTCGTATGCCAGATTTCTTGGCGATATCTTGTACAGTTGCCTGACCCAGTTCCAAAACCGCCAAATAAACTCTGGCTTCCTTATCCGAAAGTCCTATGCTTTTTAGTTCTGGCTCGAACATGTGCTAGTTGTTGCCCACGACCCAGCTCTAATTTCTGAGCGTTTGGGCATTTCTAAAATTATAATGTATAATTTTATCTTGGTTTAAAACTTTTATCGAATTGTTTTTGGTAAATTAGGGCTGGATCGCGGTTGCAACGACGTGCATCTCTTCGAGTTCATCGAATCTGAGATTCTCTGAATCGAATGATCTGAAGACTCATCAGACGTTCGTCTCTTCGAGCCTGAGGGCTCCGCAGAGCCTGAACGGCCCGAGGACTCAGTCCCGAGGGAGTCTGAACGACCTAAGGAGCAAAGCGACGAGGGATTACTTTTCATTTATTATAGCATTAAAAAGATTGAGCCCGGCCCGAGTTTTATCTAAAACTGGAGCTGGGCTCTTTGTTTTGGCTTAGCGGTTAAAACCAGATGACGGCCTGCGTTCTACCAGACGAACCTGCACCGGAACAGGAACCAGAATCAGGCGCGGCGCTGGTCTAGGTGACACGCGATCCAGAACGCTTGCGCCGAAATTCTTGGCTATCCGCGAGAGCTTGGCTCCGCGGGATGAACGATTCACCATGGAATGTATCCTCCTTACGGCTTGCTGATATGAAAAGTTCTGTTGGGGATAACGAGAACTACTAAATACTATAAGTTTAAGGACTAAGTTTAAGAGTCTCGTTACCCCACTAATTACATTATAACACTAAAATAATGTTTGTCAAGAATTCGCCTCGCCTCCGTTTATCTGTTTTTACATTCTTTCCGGAGCATGAATTCCCATTAGGCGCATGGTGTTGGCCAAAACTATTTTTGTGGCGCGCACCAATGCTAAACGCGCAAGAGTTAAATCCTTATCCTCGCCTATAACTTGGCAATCGCGATAAAAAGCCGAAAAAACCGTGGCCACATCCGTGGCATAAACTGGCAGACGGCTGACTTCATATTTGGAGGCAATATCTTCTACTAATTCCGGCAGAATAATTAACTTCTTTATCAACTGCGTTTCTGAAGGGTGCGCCAATTTTAAAAGCAAGTTATTTCTTGCCGACCCCTCAACAATCCCCTCTTGTTTGGCTTGCCCTGAGCCAGCCGAACTGGCTTTGGCCAGAATGCTTGCACATCTCGCATGAGCATACTGCACATAATAGACCGGGTTTTTGTCGGATTGTTCGCGTGCCAAAGTCATATCAAAATCCATATGGCTATTTGGTTCGCGCATCAAAAAGAAGAAGCGCGCAGCATCCAAGCCTACAGTATCAACTAATTCTTCAAGGGTTATGAATGTTCCGGTACGCTTGGACATGCGCACTTCTTGCCCGTTTTCCATCAAACGCACAAGCTGAACCAAAATAAAATCGAATTTTCTTGAGCTCGAAACAAGCCCCAAGGATGCAAAAACTCTGTTCAACGTAAACATATGGGCATGGTGGTCGGCGCCGACAATATCTATGACTTTATCAAAACGGCGCCGCTTAAATTTATCCCAGTGATAAGCTATATCCGGAAGCAAATATGTGGGCTCGCCGTTTGATTTAATCAGAACTCTTTCGTTAATATTGTCGTTTTCTTTAAGTCGCAACCATTGGGCTCCTTCCTTTTTTTCGATCAAATGTTTTTTCTGAAGAGCTTCATAAGCCTCCTTAATAAGCCCCTGGCGATGTAGGCTTTTCTCCGAAAACCACACGTCGAAACGTATTTTAAGTTTTTTTGTTATTCTTTTTATATCTTCCAATATCATCTTTGAAGCCGTGCGGCTTATTGCTTCCGGGTTCAATTCCTCCGGCTTAAACTTGGAAATTTGCAGTTTATAAGCCAGTTCCTGTACGTATCCTCCGGGATAAAGCTCTTCGGGCGGATAAGGAATTTTGTAATCCCCGCCCGAAACCTTACCGGCTGCAATTACCGACCAGCCCAATTTTTTTATCTGCTCCCCGGCATCATTTACATAATATTCACGAGTAATTTTGTATCCGGCAAAATCTAAAACGTTAGACAGAGCATCACCCAAAAACCCTCCACGTCCGTTTCCCAAAGTAGGCGGACCGGTAGGATTTGCTGATATAAATTCTACCTGCACATTTTGCTTATGTCCGATATCTATACGGCCATAATTGTTTTTAGCGCTTAAAATATTCTTAATTTGTTTGGCTAGATATTCAGGAGAGAGTGAAAAATTTATAAACCCCGGTCCGGCAACTTTTACGCTTTTTACTACGGCATTAAAGCGCTTATTTGTTTCAAGTCCGGTAATAATATTTTCGGCTACGGCATGAGGAGATTTTTTGCCTATTGCGGCCAAAACCATGGCGATATTTGAAGCGTAATCGCCGTATTGGATATTGCTGGCTGGTTCAACGGTAAAATTTATTTTTTCCATGTGAAAGCCGGCATTTTGAGACGCCGCAATAATACTCTTTATCAAAAATTGCTTGGTTGTGGCTACCTCGCCGGATCCTTTAGTAAATATCTTGTCCTTGGGTGATTTTGTGGCCATAACTGTATATTTATTATAATACCATGCTAAATTGGGATTAGAGATTATGACAACCCTTGCCGAAAATAAACGGGCTGGATTCGATTATGAAATCCTCGAAAAAATGGAGGCTGGTATTGTGTTAAACGGACAGGAAACCAAGTCTATAAGAGCTGGGCAAGCGTCTCTGGGCGGAGCGTTTGTAACGGTTAAAAACAATGAACTCTGGCTGACTAATATGAATGTAGCCCCGTGGCAACCCAAGAATATATCGCACAATTACGATGAAGCCCGTCCAAGAAAACTATTGATGCATAAAAATGAGATCGCATCGCTCATAGGCAAAATCAAAACCCGCGGCTTGACGGCCCTGCCCTTGCGATTATATACTCACCACGGTAAGATTAAAGTCGAAATAGGCGTTGTTAAATATAGGAAAAAGCACGACAAAAGAGAATTGATAAAGAAACGCGACGCCCAACGGGATATTGCCAGAACCTTAGCAGAATAAAAATGGGGATGCCGGGCTTCGAAAAGGAAAAGTGTAGCGCGCGCAGGACGAGGCCGATCAACAACCTCGAAAAAAGTTGATCACTTACAAGTGCAAACTTGTTCGCAAAAGTGCAGAACGCTTTCCGCGTTCCAGCATTTGCTCTTGCTTAAATTAGCTTGAGCCATCCGGCCCTGATGCTCGATAAGGAAACGCCGGGTGCCATACATCGAGCTTGACTAGCATAAGGACCTCGCTTGCGCTACGCGACTCAAACAGGGGTAGGAATATCTGAAATTCTGCCGTTCTTTGACCGGATATTCTGACAAAACATTACAGAATGGCTAATCCTGTAGAAGCGTGCCGCATAATTTTTCTTTGACGTGGGTTCAACTCCCACCATCTCCACAAACCATGCCGACAATTTATAAATAGTTTTAACTATCTGCAAAAGTTTAATTATTATCAGCGCCGTCCGCAGTTTCAACGAGGACCGCGCATGAACAATCAAATCAAGGCTTCGCCTGTGCGCGTTATAGATGAACAGGGTAAAAACCTAGGCGAAATGGATACCCAAGAAGCTATTCGCTTGGCCTCCAGCCGTGCCTTAGATTTAATAGAGGTTTCTCCAGATGCTATACCGCCCGTGTGCCGAATAGTTAACCTTGGGAAATGGAAATACGAACAGGCCAAAAAACAGCGGGCCCAAAAGGCGCACCAAAAACAGGTTGAGTTAAAAGGCATACGGATAACGATGCGTTCTTCCCTTCATGATCTTGGAACTAGGGCGCGGCAAGCTGAAAAATTTTTAAACGAAGGCAACAAAGTGCGCGTGGAAATGCTGCTCAAGGGACGGGAGAGAGCAAACGAAACATTCGCCAGAGGCAAATTTGCGGAGTTCACTTCCCTCCTTTCTGTATCTTATAAAATGGAGCAGGATATAAAACGCGAGCCCAGGGGCTTGTCATTAATCATAGTCAAGGGCAAATAATTCATGAGTAAACTTAAAACAAGAAAGGCCGTGTCTTCGCGCTTCAAATTTACCAAAAGCGGCAAAATACTCTATAGACCAATGCGCCAAGGGCACTTTCATGCCAAGGCAACCGGAAAGGCGCGCAGAAAGAAAACTAAGCTTATGGTACTATCCAAAAGCGATGCGCGGGCATTGAAAAAATACGCGCGTTATGCGAGAAAGTGGGGGCACTAATTACCTTAAATTAAAATAATGTAATCCTTCGACTACGCTTTAGTCCCGACGTATCGTCGGGACACTCGCGCGGCTCGTGGGCAATCCTTCGATAAACTCAGGATTGTCCTGAGCAAAGTCGAAGGACAACAACTAGCATGTCTAGAGTAAAACGCGGAAAAACAAGAAACGCCAAGCGAGGGCGACTACTTAAACAGACCAAGGGTTTCCGTTGGGGGCGCAAATCCAAAAAACTTGCAGCAAAACAGGCCTTAATGAAGGCGTGGTCTTACAGCACGCGCGACCGCAAACGTAGAAAGGGCGAATTTAGAAAACTTTGGCAGATAAGAATAAACGCCGCGTCGCGCCAAAATGGATTAAGTTATAGCCAATTAATGAATCTGATACACAAAAAAAACGTGGCTCTGGATCGTAAAATCCTATCCGAAATCGCAGAAAAATATCCTGATGTTTTCAAATCCATAGTTGAAGAAATAAGAAAGTAGTGTTTCAAAAAACCCCGCTTCAAAGCGGAGTTTTTATTAGTGTTTAGCAAGAAACGCCTCGGCTTTCTTTATCAGATCTTTAGCGTTCTTGTATGTAGCAAGTTTAACGGCTTCATTATACGGCAACCATACATAACCGGTATGTTCGTGCGATAAACGGACATTACCGCCATAAGCTTCACCCAAGAAAAATGTTACTGTTTTTAAGGTTCGGGTAGGCCGGCCACGTTTTTTTTGAGCATAAGACCACATCCAATATTGCATAACCTCTCTAAAATTATTAAAGAGTTTAATGTTTTTTAAGCCAGTTTCTTCAAATATTTCTCGGCGCGCGGCTTGTTCTGCCTTCTCCCCCGCCTCAAGATGGCCTTTGGCAAAATCCCAGTGTCCGGCTTCGTAATGCAGAAGCAGATACTGCCTTATTTTTTTATAGCGCCGGAAGATAATCGCACCGGCTGAAATTTCTGGTCTCATGTGTTAGTTGTTGCCCGCGAGTTTGCTCGCGGATGCAACATGCATCTCTTCGAGTCTGAAGACTCTTCAGAGTCTGAACGACCCGAGCGAAGTCGAGGGATTACCTGCCAATTTTGCCCTCGCGGCAGCGGGGTGCAAAATTGTGCATCCTGAGCGGAGCGAAGGATTACCTAAAATTATACCATCAATTGACTGCAGATAAATTGTTTGATATTTTACCACTGCCTCTTGAGAAGGAAGTCCGCGCCTGTCCCAAGAGAAGATGGCCAGTAATTGGCCCAAAGGAGACACAATGAGCAGTACATCGACAAAACCGTATCGCGAAACCCTCCCCGCCAATAGGAAACTTGCTCTGCATATGCTAGAACAGCTTCATGAATTAAAGTTAATCCCGCGTTCAACCTATGATGCGGCAGAGTGGGGTCCCATCTCCGTCCTATACACAGACCCTGGTTATTTGGACGACAAAATTACCAGAGAGAGAGAAGTAACCTTTACCTTCGAACCTGCTCGCAAGGACACAAGCCGAGGTACCAAAGTAACCTTGCGTTTGGTTGGCGAGCATGGCGCCTACAAAGACGACAAAAATCGTCGCGATCTTGCTACTCGTGTTATTTCTGATGATGAAGACATTTACAATATGCACGATCCCAAGCGCTTATACATCAACTGGTGGGTTAAACGTATTCAAATAGTCTGGGCTAACTATACTGTCACGTTTGAAGATACTAGTTCTTCGTTCCGAGGAAATGTTGGACCGTTAATTAATCATTTTGCTGAACGTTAATAACGTTTAAGCGCTAATCATCCGTTGCGGACCGGGTGATTTTTATTTGACATTATTAACAATTTGTTGTATTATTTATATAATTGCGATCCCGCAATCACTACAGGAGACAATAATGAATCGTCGTATTTGGCTCCTAGGACTGCTCTTTGTCATTCTCGTGTTTGTTATAAGCGGTAACCTATTCCCCTTTTTGGTATTCGCGTCAATTATCTTTGCTTTAGCGATCCATGAAGCGGGTCATGCAGTAAAACTCATAAAATACGGTATCACCATAAGAGAGTTCGGGCTTGGAATCGACGTGATAAGTCTAATTAAAAAGCGTCCTGCAGGCCCCGGCATCCTAACTATCGGCCCACATTCCCTTGCCCTGGGAACTCGGCGCATAAGGATTCCGCGTCTTGTCCTCCATCCCTTGCTCATCGGAGCATATGTTGACCATCCTGAAAGCGAACGCGAAAAACTTGATGCCCTGCCTACGGCTGCAAAATTAGAGATTTATAGCTCTGGAGCATACACAAATCTCTTGATGGCGGCCATCTTATTCCTTATGATCTTCTGGCTTCTTTTTACGCTATATATTGCCCATGGCATCTATCCTTCAAAGTTCCTCCTGCTTCATTTACTGGCAGGCACCGTTACGTTTGCTATACTGGTCGCCTGGCGCGCATTCTTTATGCGCATAATGGCCAGTCTCACCGCTGTAATAGGAACTATTGCGCTTCCCGCAATTTTCATTCTACTAGGGCCGGCTGTACTTACTGGAATAATTGGCATTGTGGTATTGGCGTTCAATGCCAAAAATATTTTTGACGTGCTCATGATTGCTTTTGCCATTAACCTATCAATGGGAATTATAAATCTCATACCGCTAGGTATTACTGACGGCCAACAGATTTTGCACACGCTATCTGAACGAGTCGGCGCTCCGCCGCGAATAAACCTATTGATGCGCCGCATGGGTCTGATAATGCTCGTAGTCGTGCTTGCTGTTTCTATTGCCAACGATCTTGCGACGTATATATTCTAAAAAACAAAGCGCCTTGCCTTACGCAAAGCGCTTATTTCTTTAAAAAGAATTTTATCTTACCCAACGGCCAGGCGTTAATAACGTCGTTTTTCAATGCCCAACTGCGCCTTGTCCTTCGGCGAGCTCAGGACGCGCCGCGGCTGCATTATTTATCTTTTAATGCTTTTAGCATCTGTTTAAGGGGATAAGTATTGATTACGCTCCTCTTTTCAGTCCAACCTCGTCGTGCCTGCGCAATGCCGTAATGCAAAACATTAAGACCGGCTATTGAATGCGCATCTGAATCTATGGCTATTTTTACTCCGGCGGAAACGGCTTTGCGTATATATTCGTCTTTAAGATCAAGACGCTGCCAATAGGCGTTGGCCTCCAAAACCGTGCCGGTTCTCTTTGCGGCGGCAATAACTTCATCCATATCAACCTCATAAGGGGCGCGTTTATTTATTATTCTGCCGGTGGGATGGAAAAATATATCAACGTGCGGATTTGATATGGCTTTTATGATACGTTTGGTCATATCGTGTCTGGACATATTGAAATAAGAATGTACTGACACGCCAACCACATCTAATTTAGCCAAAATTTTATTAGGCAAATCCAATGAACCGTCTTTCAAAATATCACATTCTGTTCCTTTAAGTATGCTGATGTCTTTGAACTTTGTGTTAATACGATCAATTTCAGCCATTTGCTTTAAGAGACGCCGCTCATCGAGCCCATGAGTCATGGCCAGGCGTTTGGTGTGATCAGTAATGGCAATATATTTGTGGCCGAGCTTAAGCGCTGCGCGAGCCAAATCTTCAATTGAATCTTCGCCGTCAGTCCAGTTGGATTGAACTTGCAAATCTCCCATCAAATCATCGTAGCCTACAAGCTTTGGCAATTTGGCTTGCCGCGCTGCTTCAATTTCGCCGGTGCTTTCTCGTAATTCAGGTTCTATATACTCAAGATCCAATATCTTATAGATTTCTTCCTCGGTTCTGCCGCAAATATATTTATCTCCTTTTTTGCCTCCAAAAACCCCGTATTCGCTTAGCTTTAACCCCCTTTTTATAGCCAATTGCCTCAAAGTCACATTGTGGTCTTTATTGCCTGTAAAATAGTTAAGTGCTGCGCCAAAGGACTCGCGCGGCACGACACGCAAATCCAGATCGAGGCCATTTTTTAAACGAACCATAGTTTTTGTTCCGCCTTTGGCGTAAACATGGATGACCTCGGGCATGCTGACAAAATAATCCATGACCTTATCTGGAGAAGAAGAGACAACCAAAAAGTCTCCGTCCCCTACTGTTTCTTTTCTGCGCCTGATAGAGCCGACTATCTCAATCAATTCAACTTGGGATAATTTTCTTAGGCGATCTCTTATACTTAAAGCTAAGGGTAAAACTTCGCCCAACAAAAACCTTCCGCCGTGCTTTTTGTGGAATTCTATGCCCTTAACTATTTTTTGCTCGGTTTTTTCACCGAAGTGCTCCAATTTTCTTATCTTTCCGGTCTTAGCTGCTTTTTCAAGATCGGCAACATTTCTGATCCCGAGTTTTTTGTATAAAGTAATAATCATTTTAGGACCCACGCCTTCAATGGCCGACAACGCCTCTACATCAACCGGTATTTCTTTCTTTAATTCCTGGTAATATTTCAGGTGGCCAGTTTTTACTAACTCCACCACTTTTGAGGCAATAGAAATGCCCACCCCCGGTATTTCTTCAAGGCCTTTTAATCCTGACTTTTTATATATTTCTTCAACCGGTTCCTCTAATGATTCAACGACCCGTGCGGATTTTTCATAAGCACGGGGCTTAAATGGCACGTTCTTCATCTCAAGGAATTCGGCTATCTGGTAAAGGATGCGAGCAATTTCTTGGTTAGTAACCATGCTCGATATATTATTTATGGTCTTGGTTATTTCCGTTAACGCCTCTCCAGGCATTAAGCGCTTTTGAAAATTCGGTGAAGAGGAAATAAGCTAGTGTTTCGTAACAAAGCGCGGTCATACTTTCGGGAACATTCCAGCGTGGAGTCAAATAGCTAGCAATAAACATAATCAATAATGTGCCCCACCAGATATAAACGAATATTTCTCCGCGTCTTACGCGCGGAGCAACGCCGGTCCAACGCAATGTTTCCTTATGAACTATATAAGCGCCCAACAAAACAATATAACCTGCTTGTATTGTATGCGGCGTGGCCATGTCAAAGAAAAACTCGGTCCACTCCATAAGCAGGATGACAAACGTCCATAGCATCAAAAACCAAAACATCCAGTCCTTAACCTGGACTAATTCTTTTTCATAACGAAGACATATCTGAGCCAGTTTATTTGGGGGTATAGATAAATATTCCTTATCAGGATCAGATGAATTTTGATTATTGCTCGTGTTTTCCATATATTTATTATACCTTGGCCAAACGCATACCCCAACTTTATTGGATTTTTATATTGTTGTTAACGAAAAGGTTATTTTTCTAGATGGCTCTTAGAGTTATCGGGGTTCACAAAAATATTTAAATCTGCTTGAGCCAACATTTGGGATACTGAACCAAAAACACCCCTTGAGGGGTGTTTTGTCGAGTGATACCGCGCTGAATTTAATTCGCCCAGATAACAAAGGTAAACAGCTTATTCCCATTACCTAAGTCACGTTCAAACAAAGACGGCTTGCCATCCGAAGAGGCGCGAATAGCCTTGCCCCATTCCGCAGAATTCTCAAGATCGTCGTTGTTTCTGCCATGCGCTGCTCCAGAAATTGATTGGGAGATGGTGATACCCGAATCGAGATGGGTGTAGATTGCTTTAAGCTGATCGTAGTCATGCTGATTTGGATGCTCGTTTGAAGGATCGTTGTCAACCGCTCCACCCACGCCGCCATCCGGGTCATTGGTGTAATCCATACAGCTGCCTAAATTGGCATTGTTAAAAGTTTCGTCCTGATGAGCGAGACCGAAATCATGAGCAACTTCCTGACACATAACGAGCCTTCGCCAGGCAGGAGTGTTATAAGGAATGGTATTAAAATACGTATCGTTCACCTTGGCTGTGCCCGCAACTATATGGTCTCCGCTAGCCCAAATTTGGGCTAAGCCAAGCCAGCCGTTACGCCCATATTTAGCACTACAAACCTCAACGCGACCGCTCGTGGGTACGCAGTTCTTGGGTGTAAGTCTGCCCTTGGTATTATTGGTGCCGCCAGCGACAATAGTTGTATCAAGTACGGACGACACGTTCCAGTCAGATGAGGCTCCAGTAAGGTAAGCGTCCCAAGTGTTTGAAACGTTATCACCGAGCTTCAGAGTAACGGTGTTGCTTGTGCGCGACCAGTGATAGGCGCCCCAAGAATGATCTGCGTATGCAACGGCCGCAAACGCGCCGACTAGCGACACAAACGCAACGGCCAAGAGGACGCGGTAACGAGAACAAAAGATGTGAAGAATCTTATTCATAATATTCGATGTTTTGAATTAATTGTGCTTAATATCTATGCCCATCTTACCACTTACTGCTGAAAATTGCAAGTCCACTGTGAGTGCGTTGATTAGTTGCAAAAAATCATATGCTGGTTAAAAGCGGGTGACGCCAGGTGTCTCCGCATTCGCCGAAATAGTAAAAATCGTGTACATGATATTTCCGGCCGCGTCTCTCAAGGGATGATCGTCTGCCATATGAAACACTCCGTCCCCGTTATCGTTGTGAAGCATGGCGATCAACTCTTCTCCATCTTGAGTAGGACGCGTAAGCGTAATCTGAATTTTTTCTGTTGCGCCCGGGGCTAACATATTACTGTTGCCAATTATTGCTCCGGCTGTTTCACCAACGCTTTCGTGTATCACCACAAACCCGCCCCCAGAAACGTCAACAAAATCTACTACGACAATATCAGATGGCTTTTGCTCGGAAACGTAAATCGCGTTTTCGCCGATGCGGAATCCGGTATTTGTATCGGTATTTTTTAAAACGTTTTTATTTGCCGCCCGTTCAAATCCGCTATCGTAACCAAAGTAATACCCGAGCATAACGCCTAAAACAAACGCAATAATTATAAAAGGTACGGTTATTTTCATTTGGTATATCATAAAGTGTATTAAGGATTTTCAGAATAATTTGTCCTGGACAGCACTTCCTTGATTGCCGCTCAAAAAAATCTTACGTTCATCTTCAGAAAAAATCTCTACTTTACCGAACTCGCCGTCATATCCCGGTTCAATATGCAATTTGCCTTCGCGTATTCTTTTCAATCCCTCCCCTATTATAGGCAAGCTCTCCTGTGCCACTTCTGTAGTATCGGTATTAAGCAGAATTTCAAACTCATTGCCAAAAGATTTCAATAATTTTTCATACAGTTCGCTTACTTTTTTTGAAGCCGTGCCAACGCCAAAACATGAGGCTATTATTTCTTCAAGCGGCACAAATGACTTGAATTCTGGCGCGCCTGCCGGCTTGGCACCATCTTCCCTATTTGATAGATCGTTAACCCTAGACACCACCCCGACCGTAACTCTACGGCCGCAAACACTGCATATACCGCTATGTTCTTTGGTCTCTTTGGGATGCCATGATACTTTACAAAGCCTATGCCCGTCGTAATGATATTTTCCTTCTTGAGGGAAAAACTCTATTGTTCCGACTAACTTTGTTTTATTTCCTTCTCGCAAAGCGGCTTTTGAGGGCGCGCCATTTTTTATTGCTTCATGCATGGCGGCGTACCCCATTTCGCCCTCAAAAATATTGGCTTCGCGGCCGATTTTTCGGCCGGAATGGCTATCGGAGTTTGAAATCAAGGTCACGGAATCAAGTTTAGAAACGCGCCAGTTCATCAACGGGTCGGAGGACAGACCGGTTTCTATGGCATATATTTTGGGCGTCATTTCATCAAAACATTCTTCTAGGGAATCAAAGCCTGACATGGAGCCAAAAACTGAAAACCAAGGCGTCCAAGCGTGCGCCGGAATGACCATACATTGATCGGAAACGGAAAAAACTATTTTAGCCAGCTCCTTAACATCCAAACCCAAAATTGGCCGGCCATCGGAATGAAGATTGCCCCGCCACCCTAATTGCTTATTTATTCCCTCTGCCGCTTCAAACGAAGGAGCAAAAATAAGGGTGTGGATTTTTCTGACTTTTGCGTTTTTGGAATAAATACTGGATACCTCAACTGTAAGCAAAAAACGTGTGGCGGTTTTTATATCTGCTGTGTTTTTTAAAACAAACAACCCATCTTCAGGCGCTGGCTCAAGCTGCTGTTTTAACTCTGAAATCCACTCTGGATGCGTAAAATCCCCCGTGCCCATAACGGCAATCCCCTTTTTGACAGCCCATTTATCCAACTCGGCAATATTCATATCCTTGGAAACGGCGCGCGAGTAGTGGGAATGTATATGAAAATCAGCTATAAATTTAGACATAATCTGCAGAATTATCTTTTATAAGCGTATCGCAACGTGTCAACGCATGCAAATAATATTGACGTAATAAATTTTTTGTGCCATGATATAAATAATGCGTTGCTTGATGTACGGACAACGCAAAAAGGAGGCAGAGGATGCGAGAAGACCGGAAGATTAGCGAGCAAGAGGCTGATCGCCTTATCGCTGAAGGAGCAGGCACGATGTTTGATGTGCGTGATCCGGATGCGCAGATACCACCCTCCTACTTCGAGCCGAAAAACGGCAACCCGCACATCGTCGTCATAGCTGACGATACCTACTATGTGCGGAGCATCGAGGATCTAGAAAGCGGTCCCGATGGGGTCATTGTTCGCTTTCTAGATGAAAGCGACGGCAGGCCCCTGCCTTCGGCAGATGAAGTGTTCAAGTTTAGACAGCTGTAATCAAACAGCAGTTTAAACCAACAACGGCTCGATCTTCGATCGGGCTGTTTTTCTACGTACTAACATTACGATATACTATTGCCAAATTAGTTAATATATAGCTCTTCGCAGCAATACTATTTGGCGGGCGGCCTTGTGAGCAACATGAGGGCCAAGGACCCTTTGTCGGTACGACTTTATAAATGGAAAGGTCCCCTACAGTTGCGAACAAGGGCGCGCGCCAATAACTTAATACGACCCCGCTGTATTGACAATACAAAAATTATGTGCTAATATATACACACTGAAGCTGATCTCCCCCTATACCATGAAGGTCAAGGGAGCTCTCAGCCAAACCGAACCTTGAGCCGGGCTGAAAGGCTTTACGGCTCAAAGCTAAGGCAGGAATAGGTGGCGCTGACAATAAAACAAGGATGTGTACATACTCCTTGCTTTACCCAGCACCACCGGGGTCAATGTTACCGGCATGCGGAACATCCTGTCCGGGGGTCCGAGCCATGATCAGCTTGGATTGCAACCAGGAAAAGACCTCCAAAAAGCTCTTTCGTAACCGCCCCACGTTCTCTGACGCCTGGTCCGGGCTACTGGACCTTCTGTTTACTAACTGTCAGGGGCGGCAAATAAGGTGCGGGGAGGATCCATTCGGATCCTCCCCAAACCCCGACATCGTTTGTCGGGGTCGTTATTTTTTATAGAAACACTATGACGGTTCACCGAACCGTTTATCTTTTAATCCATGACTGGCCAGAATTCCAAGCAACAACCAAAACAGTAAACGTCCTTGCTGCAAAGTCCAGGAGAAATGGTCAAAAAAACCGACAAATAAAATTAGCCCCAAAGAAATCCCGGCGGCTAAAACAAAATTGTTGTTTTGCCAAGATAAATTCTTAATCTTTGAGGCTGTGCGATAAAAAACAGAAAGCACAAGACATATAAATATAAAAAGAGATATTAAACCGTTCTCCGCGGCTATTAAAAGATAGATATTGTGCGCCGGCTGGTAAACCCAGTCCTTTAATTTAAATCTAGGGGTGGGTTGACCGATATTTTCAACAAAGTCTCCTGGCCCAACCCCAACAAGCGGTTTGGCTTCAATCAATTCAATGGCGGTTTGATTATAAAAAAGCCTGAAGCCAACGGCCTGCTCTTCTCTCGCCACGGAAACTCTGGGCACAATAAAAGGAAAAAGGGCCAATAATACCAATACAGCTGCAACCGCATTAACAGATATGGTGAAAATAATCATACGCAAAACATCAGAACGCGGTCTTATAGTTATTTTAGCCTTTTCCACTATGCCGGCGTGAAAATATTTTGCGATAAGGAACCCAAAAAAGATGGTTTCTCCAGCCAGTAATCCGACCCATACAGCTCGGGAACCGCTAAGCGCTAAAGCAAAAAAAGATAGCAGCAGAAAAGAGCCAAATATTATTTTAATTAAAATTGCTCTTTTATTATCCCGATTGTCTTTCAAGTAATTTAACAAAAGGGCGTTAATAATGAGAACGGCTACGGCCAAATATGCCGCCAAAACGTTGGGGTGAGGCGTTGTGCCATAAACACGTATTACTGTCGCTCCCGCAACGTGCATTTTTGCAACTCCGTTTATCAACATACCCAATGGCGATTCGCCAAGCAACCGCAAGCCTAGATCACTTTGGAATTTGAACTGTAAAAGAGCTATTAAAGATTGCGCGATCGCTCCAAGACCCATGCCCACTGCAAGAACCTTAAATAAGACATCGGGCTTAAGAAATCGCGGGATAAAAAATAGAATAAACAATTCAAGAAATTTAATAAAGGTCCAGGCGGCAATGTGCTTATTGGCCGCAAAAGCTAAAGAGGTAACGATAGTTATCAAAAATCCCAACAGAAATATTTCAACAATTACTTCTGAAAGACTCTTTTTGAATTCCTGGGTTACCTCTGCAGGATAAAATGATTGTCTCGCGATGATCAGAAAAGCGACCGCCGCAAGCAATATATCCGTTCCCCACAACCAGGCGCTTGAATATTCGTTGCCTTCAAGGCCGTGACCTAAATCGGCAAGAAAAATCCGCGTTTGAAAAGGTATGGCTAAAATAAAAAACGTAAACGCGATGGCCAAAAGGCTATCGTATTTTTTTTGTTTGCCGATAATTTTAGTTGTGCGGTCTGCCATATCAATGTGTTAGAAATACTATAGCCTCTCCTGCGATGCCGAATAAAAAAATGGTTATTAAAATCAACGGAGCAAGCTTGTTGACCCTTATAAGCGATTCAAATTCGCTCCGCTTACTAAGTTTCAAGAAAATCGCTGCTATCAATATACCGTCGACTCCGCCCAATAACGAACCAACGAAACCGATAACTGTGTTAAAACTGCGTATACCTATCAAAAAAAGCAGCAGCGGAATAAATACCGCCGTAAATCCAGCACTGATCTTTTGGAATTTCAAATCATAATTTAGAGTATCAGCAAGATACAGGCCGATGCTAACGAACGATGTTGCTATGGCCAAAAAACCTATTGCAAGGGCTAATTTTATAACCCACGGGTTAAGTAACAAAATGAGGCCCGTTATGGCCTCAGTAGATGTATTTTCTCCGCTCAAGCTCAAAACAGCAAAAGTGAATAAAATATAGCTTATAAGCGGTAATGTAGAACCCAATAATATAGCTTGGCGCAGTTTATTCTTTTTGGACGTAAGTATTTCTGCCGCCTTCGGAATTGCATTTGCTCCGTAAAGTGAAAATAAAATGACTCCATATGGCAAGAAGGAATTTTCTGGCGAACCTTGCGGAATATGCGCCAAGGCACCTTTATCCAAGAGAGCGGCTACCAAAACGCCAAGACCCAAAAACATAGCAATACTGGCTAAAATTTCAAAACTGGCAACGGACCTTATGCCCAAAAGCACCATTGTGGAAAGTATGGCCCAAATTATAATTGCGGCTTTTTCAGGAGAAATATCTATTATGCCTTCAAGAAAAAGTGAGGTGAATTTCCCGCCGACTATCAAATAAACCAATAGTGCTCCGGAAGTTCCAATGATGGTACTGATAAAAGGAATAAATTTGAATTTTTCGCCTAAATTATTTTCTACCAAACCGATAAGTCGTCTATGGCTGTTGCCGTTAATTTGGATGGAACCGTATAAAAGATGCAGAAACAATATAGCACTACCCAAAATAACAAACCAAAAAAGCCCCGCCGCGGGGCCCGAACGTGCAATGGTATGAGGTAGAGCAAAAACTCCTACCCCGAATATGGTACCGGCTATTGTGGCCGTAGCGCCCCAAAAACGCCGTTGTTCCTCGGTCATAACGACTCGTGGTGATCTGGTGGTTTATTATGAACAACCCAGTGTTCCGGCTCAACACGTTTCAGAAAAAAGAAGATTAGAACGACCAAAACTGCGGTTACAACGCCTATTAAATACATACCGAAACCTATAGCCGTGCCTATGGCGGCAACAACCCAAAGTCCGGCCGACGTAGTTAAACCCTCAACACGGAAGCCTCTAAAAACTATTAATCCCGCGCCCAAAAAACCTATGCCAACAACTATCTGCGAAACTATGCGGGTTGGATCATAATTATAACGGAAAGTGGGATCTGCTGTTTCGCTTAATGGAACCAGGTGGTTAATTCCGAGCAACGACACTATGGTAAAAAGGCATGCGCCAAGCGAAACAAAAGAAAATGTTCTCAAGCCTGCGGATTTGCCGACAATTTCACGTTCTATACCAACGATTGCTCCGAGGCCTGCGGCAAGCAACAGACGGAAAACCGATTCTACTTCAGGAACATTATGGAAAATATCAATCATGGATAAAAATTATATTGCGTCTAATTAGCTAAAAATACCTTGTCTCCGGCTTTTGTTTTCTGGTCAAGTTTCATGCCTATTTCATCTCCGGTGCTAGCGCTTGCTATTGCCTTATGATCGACTTCCATAGAGGAAACTTGTTGGATGAAATCGGCACTTGCGCCTTTAACGTGTATACTATCCCCTATTTTAAGTGGTCCTGAGAGCTTAAGTACGGCAACTCCGATATTGCCGTAAAAGTGTGTTATGGTAGCAATTTGTTTCTCTTCCATATATTTATTTTATGCGTCTTCTATTTTTTTGCGAAGACGTATTACTTCTAATATTCTTGGTTTGACTTTCTTCTAGCAATTTTATAACTTTGGCAACTAGGCGCTTGGGATTGCTATCGTAACATATGGCTCCCGTGCCGCGATGGGCTCTGGCTACCAAGCTTTTAATAATTTCGGTTACTCCGCCAGAACCCACCAAAACACCTATAGGTTTTTTATCCTCAAATGCAATAGTGAATTCATTGAGAGTTCCCATCCTACCGCAAATCAAAATTACGGCATCGGCGGCGCGCGTAAGCAAGAGATTGCGCCCGGAATAATCAAAACCCGTATAGACTATTATATCAAAATAATCTGTAGGTAGCCTATAAGTTTTCACATGAGCTTCTTCAGAGGCTGCTGGCGATAAGCCTATGGAAAGACCTCCGGCTTCTTTTGCGCCTATAGCTGCCCAATAAGGAATGCCGTTGGTCGCACCAGTAACCAAAACCCCTCCTTGCAATATTATTTCTCGTCCAACTTCTTTGGCAAATTCTGTCGCCTTAGGTGAACACCAATCTGTCTCGGCGGCTCCGGAAACGCAAATCTTATATTTTTGATACTTATTAGACATAAAGAAGTGCAAAACGTAAAACTAAAGGCGCAAAACAAAAACCCAAGCCCTTAATATACTTTAACTCTGGATTGCTTTTACTTTTTCGCTTTGCACTTTACGCTTTTATTATACCTCGCTAGATAAATTGTGTGAAATTATTATAGAAATAAGATTAGATTAAATCACCAAACAGCCCCGGCAACCAAAAAGTCTTGATGGACTTTTTGGTTCTCGGCTTTATCGTAATTTTCTAACGGGACAGGCTACAACTCGTGCTTATCGTCCATAAACGGCGCCTGCGCATCAAGATTCAAAAATTCTTTTATATGGCTGACTAAAGCCAAGGAAGCGGCTTCTTCGCCGTGGGTAACAAAAATATTTTTGGGTGGGTTTTTTATTTTGTCTAGCCAGGCTACCAAGCCTTCTTGATCGGCATGCGAAGAATAGGCTCCCAAACCCTTCACTAGGGCATTAACTCTGACGGATTGGCCCAAAATGCGCACCGAACGCGCGCCGTCAAAAAGTCTACGGCCCAAAGAGCCGGCTGCCTGATAGCCCATAAAAAGAAGTACGGAGTTGGAGTCGGAAAGATATCGAACGGCGTGGTGCAAAATGCGCCCACCTATCATCATGCCCGAACCAGCAATGATGATTTTGGGCGGCGGTACGCCATTGATTTGTTTTGATTCGGCAACCGTCGGAGTCATAACCATACCAGGGAAGCTGAATAATTTGTCTCCTGAAGCGATCAGCTTCTTGGCTTCAACGTTATAATAATCAGGATATCTTTCATAAATTTTTGTAGCGTGAATGGCCAAAGGACTATCAATAAATACCGGGATGGGCGTAATTTGTTTTTGTTCAACAAATTTATCTATCTCAAATAAAATTTCTTGTTCTTTTTCAAAAGCGAATACAGGCATCATCAATACGCCTTTGTTAGCTATAACTTTTTCTATTATCGTTTCCAGTTTTTTATTACGCTCATCTCTTACTTCGTGTATTTTATTTCCATAAGTAGACTCGATTATCACGTAATCGGCTTGTTCAACTGCTTCCGTGGGTTTCAGTAGAGGCGTAGGCGGATTACCTAAATCCCCGGAAAAAACTATTGTCTTCCCTTCTATCTTTAATTCTATTATTGATGAGCCCAGGACGTGCCCCGCATCAAGTAACCTGAAGGATATATCGGGGGCCAGCTTAGTCTCTTCTCTATAATTGACGGTTTTGAATTGCCTAATGGTCTCAGTAACATCGGCGTCAAAATACAACGGTTTTCCGCCGATATCCTGGGATTCTTGGAGCATCAGCTCGGCTGCGTCGCGCAAAAGTATCTCGGCAAAATCTTTTGTCGGAGGCGTAGAATAAATAGATCCGCGATAACCTTCCTTTACCAACTTTGGTAATTTGCCCGTATGATCCATGTGGGCATGAGTTATCAGCACTGCGTCCAGTTCACTTGGCTCAAAAACAAATGGCTTAATGTTTGCGCCCTCATAGAAACGACAATCTTGGGACATTCCACAATCGACCAAAATCTTTTGGCCTTCGGTTTCAATTAAATACTGTGAGCCGGTAACCTTGCGCGCCGCTCCCAAAAAAGAAAGGGTCACTGACATATGACCCATTATACATTGAAATTCTGTTTTTAAACTAACTGCTAAGTCTTGATCTTACGGGCTTTAAGTCTTCGGTAAAAAAGGCTTAAAAAAATCATGGCCGATAAACTAAAAAACACAAAACTGCCGGCGTTGGCAAGCGCCGGATCCACGTAAGGCAGGGTCCAATGCCAAAAATTGACCCACAGAGCCTTGTCTCCCTGAGCCTGAAGAAAATCCCTTACTGCATGGTAAAAGGATAGTACCGCGGCTGTAAGATACACGAAATTTATACTGTCCATATAGAATGTATAAGTTATATAATAAGATTTACTTTTAAAATAATCAATGCTGTGCCCCCGCGAGGAATTGAACCCCGATTTCAGCCTCCGGCTTGCCCCGCGCTAAATTTGTATTACCTGTGCGTGTCCTCGAGAGGAATCGAACCCCCAGTCTCCTCCTCCGGAGGGAGGCGTTTTATCCATTAAACTACGAGGACAAATTTTAGTGCGAGGGCGTTGTCAGCCACCTTATGATAAAGTCGCGTGCGATTTTTGCCACGCCGTAGCGTGATCCCACCTTCTTAAAAAATTAAATAACTGTGACAGAAAAATGCGAATCCGCCTGTGGCGGAAACTATAAGCGCATTATACATCTATAACTACCTTTGAAAAGTTTATTTGTTCAACGATAGTACCCGCCGCATGCGCTTTTCTTTGATTGTTTTTGACATAGATATAGCCATTTCTCATTGTGGAGAAAACCGCCATATGTGTCTGCACATTACCACTATGTATTGACTTTTTCTATAATAAGTATATACTATATTTACTCAGTTCTCACCAGCATACCAAAAAGGAGCTCTCCATGTTTCGGCTATTCGCCTGGCTCCAATCACACAACTCCTTTAAGACAAGTGATAGACAATGTCGGCTTTGTCGTCTCAATCCCGGACGATGCCCCGTGTGTAGGGGGTCCCGCATCGTACCAGGCCTCCTTTTGGGCTACCCGTGTTTGTTATGTAAAAACTCCTCGGGAATCTGTCCGGACTGCGACGGCAACGGCGTCCGCGAAGAGGCGCCTGCAAACGGTGGCTAAAAAGCTTCATTGCTTCAAAATCTCCGGTTCGATAGAAACCCCTCGTGCGCATATCCCAGACGAGTACACGACCGCCCATTCTGCGGCACGGGCAATGCGAAATGTTGCGAGGCGCTTAGAGGAACGGTATGGACTCGCCGAAGGCGCTCTTTATACTGGAAACCTCAGGGCGGTCCCGTGCAACGAGGACCAACCCAACGATAAAAAAATCCCGTAGCAATACGGGATATTATTACGCCAGCGAAACGTGGCGTTCGTTGAATGTTTCCGGCCCCATGTTGGCTTCGCTACATCTTTATCCGCCCGTTCTGCGCGTTGCGAAGCCGGCGCTGAAACAAAAACTTTTCCCGCACGAAACGCCCGCGAAACGCGCTGGGTGTTCTATACGCAACTTTGTCACGTTTTGCCGCTTTCATTGAGTATTTTTTCATAATCTTAAACTCGGCAATATGGCCCCTCGTTGTTCAATCCATCCACGGTGATATATTTCTATACCATCCTGCAATATGAGCAAAAACCAGAATATGGCAATTAACAACGCGATCTTGAACCAATTTTCTTTCGCGAAGTTTACTATTTTTTTTGAGTAGTGTTGATTTTCCCATATAAAGTTAAGAAAAAATATAAGACTTACGCGCTTACCTTTTTGAGCGGATTCCGAGGCCATTTTGGCATGGTTCCCGAGCGCGAGCGAGGGACAAAATGGCCAAGGCCTCGGAGCCCCGCGCTGGCGGGGCGAGAATGAGTGAGAAAAGAGTAAGCGTGTAAGTCAAATATACCTATCCGCCACTACTGACGCGGCTATAGACTCTGGCTTCCATTTAATATTTTCCAAAGGAAAACCGTAACCCAAAAGCATGCCAATTATTTCACGCATAATAACCGAGGTGCGGCCCGACTCCCCCACATCGGCATGCACTTCAATATTATTAGATATGTCTTCACCTAAAATCTGCTTGAGTCGCGATCTTAATTCTACCGTCAAGGTTCCGGTCAAAATAACCTCTTGATAAATCCTTTTGGGGTGGAAACCGCCGCTTTTATATTCTTTACCCTTGCCCCAGGTTATAGTTCTCCAGGCTCGCGCGCCGTGGCCAACTCGCCAAAGAACAATCGCGGAGACAAATTTGACTTCGCCGTTTATTTCTTCTGAATCCGTGCCGACCGAAACTTTAAAATTATCTCCTGGCATTGAGCTGTATGAGGCGACAATAAAATCAACTACTTCCAAGAAGGAGCAGGATCCGCTGGTTATGCTCAAAAATGGCTGTTCGGATAAATTATTATCCATGTTGGGCACTTTAACAAAAGAATAACCTCCATGCAAACGCGTGGAGGTTTATTTAACTTTACTTGGTTTTTGTGAAATTCTTTTGCCGATTAATCGAAACGGGTTAAAAACATCTATTCTTTCGATATAAAGAGTGAAATATGCCAGCAGAGCCAGTATCGCTATCAGGAAAAATGGCGCAGATATGTTCTCATAAACCTTGACAACAATCATGGCGTCAACAGGACCTTGACCAATGACGTCTTTCAATGCCCCGGCTAAATTCTCGGCATTATTCTCGGTAAAGAATTGTCCGCCTGTTTCTGAAGCCAAATAGCGAAGTTCCGTGTCATAGACCAGCAGAGGTTTCGGATCATATCCTGTTACCTGTCTGGTTTTTTTGTCGCGCAACCAGATATGCTCTGAATTGTCGCCGATATTTACGGCAAAAACCTTGATGCTTTGGTTCTTTAAGTAACGGATGGAATCCGGGGTGTGGGGCTCGACGATGTCGCCATCGCTAATCACAACAATGATCTTCTTTTGGGTTTTAGGTGTAAACTCGGTCGGCAATCTATACATGGCTTGCCAGACTTCGCTACAGTTATCTCTGTTGGTGCATGCCTTCTGCAAAGAGCCGGCAACGAGATTCACATTCAACATGTCATCCAAAGTCGAAAAGGATGTGGTGAACGGCACTTGCGGCACTGTTATGTTCGTAAAAGCATAAACTGCTATCGGAATGCCGGGTAATTCACCAGCAACTTCTCTGATTAGATCCTTGGCTCTGTCTATACGAAGTAGTGAATCGGCCTGTTTGGATCCGGCCATGCTGGCTGAAAGATCAACCGCAAACATGATTTGCACGTCAGATCTGGCAGGCACGGACTTTACGGTCTTTTCGGTATTGATTTGCGGCTGAGCCAAACCCGTCGCCATGGCAGATATAAATACCAGGCCCAAGATTAGTTGTCCGCGTATAGAAAGACTCTTGGGTTCTTGGCTGAAGCCAATTTTCTTGCCCAAACTAATCTTAAACGCACGGTCTTTGACTAACACGACAACGAAAGGGATTAACAACAGTATGAGCAGAAAGGCATGAGGCTCCAATAGAGTCATCTTAATACCCTCCTTGCCCAGGATCTATGCCGCCTGGCCCTTCATCCTGCCCTCCTCCAGGATCGACTCCAGAAGGCGCGGACGACATTCCGTTGTCGGTATAGAACCTGCGCAGTAATTCCAAATTCCATTTGGCATCAACATTATTAGGATCTATATCAAGAACTTCTTCATAGAATTGTTCAGCGGCTTCTAGGGCTTGAGCGTTCTTATACAACATGCCCTGTTCAAGCAAAATTGTAGCTATGGCGAATGCTGAACGGCTAAGAACGTAATCATTACCCTCCTTTTTGGCTTCATCATAGGCTGCAGCAAACCCATCCAACGCGTCACCCAACCAAAATGAATATTTATTGAGCGTAAAGTAAAGATGGTATTTACTCAAAGCGTCGTTATAAAGGGACGTCTCTTTGTTCTGTTGGCTGACAATCGGGGATAGAGATTTCCAAGCAATAGCTTTGGTTTGGCCTGCAGAAAATGCTATCGCGTCGCGCCTAGCCTGTATTTCATCATGCGACATGGTGAGGCTCCAAAAAATGAGTATGACACCGAGTATAGCCGCCAAAAGTATAGGCGGAACAGCCATCCCTTTCTTGAATACCAGAACTGGTCTGTTCATTTGCTTCTCCTGAAGATCAGCGGTCGGCGGATGTAGATATTAAACGCAATGACAGCAATAGTTACAATCAAAGCAAGCAATGCCGCGTATATCTTATCCTGCGTCATGACCGAAGATAAAGATAATTCATCATAGGAGTAAAGCTGTTCTGGTAATGGTCCGATCACCTCTGTGTCATTTTGATTATTAACCGAAATGAATTTTATGTTATTAATGACCGCAAAGGCTAACACTTTAGCAGAAGACCATCTACCACCTTTTATAGCGATCAATTCTATAGCAATACCCTTATCGTGGGCTTTCTGCAGAGAATCCAGAAATCTTGTTTCGGAATTATCTTCCATATCGCCTATGAAGACGATACGTTTGGCCTTAGAGTTAGTATGAACGAGGGTTCTTGTTGCGTATTCAACACCGTTGGCGCCGTCTGTTCCTCCGGTTAGGGGGCCCATAAGTGGGGTTGTAAGAAAACCGTATTTCAGAAACGGAGCAAAAAGTGCGTGGCTATCTGTGGGTACGGATATTGGTGAGAAGGCATAGGTGGCAAAAAATACCAGACCTATGTTTTCGTTTGGATTCGCCCCCAGAGTCCGCAATATAGCCTGCTGAGCTAACTGGTATTTATCACCCGTAGTCATGCTTCCGGAAATATCAACAACAATCATGGTGTCGCGACGATCGCTCGTCTGCGGATTAGAGCTATTAGATGCAGAATATCTAGGGTTGCCGGATGCGGCATAACTTAGCAATGCCGTTACCGCAAAAACCGCAGCAACCATCATCAAACGGATGCGCTCGGCTCTTTTAGCATGTGGCCTTAACTCTTCAAGGGTTGCGTATTTCATTCCGGAAAGATTCTTCTTACGCAAGAAAAGTAAAATAAGAACCGCGCCGACAAAGAAAAATACTCCTAGCGTCACCTCTAAAGAAGAGAGGACGCGTAAAAGATCGTAATCGTAGATCATTTAACGTCCTCCTTTCCATTATCGTGGTTTATGATGCGACAGAACTCATCAAGAATAGCCAAGACATCGCCCTTTTGCGGCAATGTTTCCTGAAAGGCGACTCTTTCGGCTCGCCATCTTAGTTTGTTCAAAAGGCTACGTTGCTCATGGTCGTACTCTGCTTTGCGGCTTTCGTCTTCAAGTAAACCGGCGCAAGCCGCGAGGATCTTTCGGTGATTAACACCTGGCGCAGAAAGTTTGCTACGCAACAGGTCAAGTTTTCTTAGAAGTTCGTTTTCGTAAACAAGCGGCTCCGCCGTTTGTTTGACGTCGCTGGTTTGCTCACCGCGCCACATGCGCCTGAGAGCAAAAACTCCCGTGCCAATAAGAAGAAGACCCAACAAAAGTATGCCGGCCCAAAACTCAAGACGAGAGAGCACTATAGGTTCATTCGGCCTGCGCATAACAACGTCTTCAGTTTTGACTTTGGGATCTATTTGCTGAGAAACAAAGATCGGTTCCTGTTTAACAACTAAATCCTTGTCCGCGCCTAATTCCTTATAGGGAACGTGTATGTCGGGCAAAGAATAGCTGTTGCCCGGGAAACACGAAACGCACTGCACGCGCCAATAGATGGTAATTTCTCCGGGACGAGTCTCTATTCTGGGCTCGCCGCGCGCAAAGAATGGGTCGAATGAAGCAATTACTTTTTGCGGGTCAATGCTGATGGCATTTCTTGGATAACGCACATTAAGTTTAATTTGCAATTCATCGCCTAGGAAATTACCTCTTGGTGAAGTTTGTACTTGAGCGATTATGGAATCTGGATCTTGATTTTCCACTATTGGTCCAAAGAAAGCGATCAACCCAACAGTTGCTGTCAGGAGGATCGCCGGGATTGAGATCTTGAATAGGTTTCGCTTTCCCATTTCATCCTCCTTTTTTTGTTGTTTGTTAGTTATCTGTTACCTTTACGCAAACGGGAGTCTGCCCATTCCAGAAAAACTTCTTCGCAGTATTCTTCATCGCTAGAAACGAAGGTCAAGGGATCAACGCCTAAAGATCTAAAGAACGCAACGGCGTCTTGATAGTTATGCTCATGCTGATTGTGCAGACGCCTGGCTTCACTTTTGGTGATAAATATTTCTCTCACGACACCGTTAGTTGCATCACGTAAGGGGATGGTAATACTATCTTGCGGAAAGGTCATTTCCCACTGCGGATGACGAATTATTACTGGTTGTAGATTAAAACGGTCAATGGCGTCACCCAACAAATCTTCTGATGGTAACACGAAGAAATCCGAGAGGATAAAAACCAAACTACCGCGGGGTAAATTGTGCTTAAGAGTAAAAAGTCTTTCTAGACATTCGCTTACATTATCCTCGTCTCCAAGAAAATTTTCGTTGCTAGAGGAGCGTCGTATACGCGCGATGCCCTCGTCGCCTTCTTCGGGCTTTCGGAAGTGTTCTTCGCCTTTGGCAAAATCGATGTAACCAATGGTCAGATGATTCTTAACGGCTCCATTAATTATGGCACCTGAAACCACTTTCATAATCTTGTGCTTATAAGATTCCCACTTTTCTGTTTCTGGGTTAAAAACATCACAAGCGCCCATTTTTGGCGAGCGGTCAAAAACCAAAAATACCGTTGGGTTGCGCTCGGCGTAATTCACTCGCACCATTACTTCTCCATGATGCGCGCTGGCCTTACGAGCTATTTTGCGAGCATCATCACCGTGTTGATAAGGCCTGATGCCCTCAAGATCATATCCCTCTCCACGGAAAACGCTTCCCCAGGTACCAAGATGCGAACTGTGCACTCTTTCCAGCGGCGAAAGATCAACGTAGAAATCAGGAATGATTATTTCCATGGCTTAGCTCCTTTGATTTTCAAGGCGCTATCCTTGTAAAGGCAATAGTGATGCCTTTCTGTTAGGTATCGCTATATAACATTAATCCTTATGTGTCAAGCCAGTTCGAGAATTACGGAAAAAATTAACGGCTAAAGAAGTTTTGTGTCTTTAGCCGATGTATATGTTTATTTGCTTGAAAAATGGCGGCGATCCTCTAATAATATTTCTTGGTTTGTGGTATGACTGTTGATTTTTAAAATAAATCGATTGGAGACGTTAATCGTGGTGCGCCATGGTTAAATCTTCCTTGTTTTTATTAGCAAATGTCGAGACAAATTCACGGATTTTTTTATCCGTTTCTTCCTGCGATAAGCCGTCCCTTCTTATCCGTGCTTTTTGGCCGCGTATATATTTTCTTAGGCCTGCTGGTAATCTCTTTTTCATAGCAGGAGAAGGATAGCTCAAAAAAATACTCTTGGCAACTGGGCCATTAAATCATCGAGGGATAAATCATTTATCTGCTTCTCTGAGGGCCTTAACTGCTATTTGCCGGTCATCCCATGAAATTTTTTTGCCTGCGGCCACAGCCATTAAAGATTCGGAACCCTTACCGGTAATAATTACGGTTTCCCCGCTCCGAGCGATAGAAATAGCTTTTACGATGGCCGCTTTACGATCGATCATTATTTCATAATTCTCTTTTTTGAAATTACTCTCCTTTAAGCCGGCTTCGATCTCGGCAATAATTTTAACGGGGTCTTCGTCATAAGGATCTTCGTTAGTCAAAATAATTTTTTGACAATAACGCACGGCAATCTTACCCATCTCTGGCCTTTTCCATTTATCCCGGCCGCCGCCAGCCGCTCCCAAAACGCATATTAAAACCGAGTTGGCGCCTAGCGCTTGGTAGACCGATTCAAGCGCTGCAGGCGTATGAGCATAATCAACAAAGACATTAATGCCTTTTTTATTTGGTATTTGTTCAAGCCTGCCTGGTATTTCTTTTATTTCCTGCAAGATTTTAGCCATGCTGTCCAACGACAAACCCTCGCTTATGCCGGCCGAAATAACAGCCAGCATATTTTCGATATTTAAATCACCTCGTAGAGAAGATTGATATTTGGTGGTCGCAATATTAAAATCAATGCCGCTAGCATTTACTTGCTCATTTTGAGAAATAACCTCTTGAGCCGCTTGGGGGATAGCCGCTCTTGGTTCTTGATCGTGTTTTCTGTAGACAAAAATTCTGTCGGCTCCAAACGACAAAAAGTATTGGGCTTTAGGATCAGCTAAATTAATGATTGATGTTTTTATTTTTTTATTGCTTTTAGCTAGCGCTCTAAACAAAACGCCTTTGGCTTCACGATACTTAACATATCCGCCGTGACGCTCAATGTGCTCTGGAGACAGATTGGTAAAAATTGCTGTATCAAAATCTACAAAGGCGTGGCGGTTTTGTACCAGACCTTCGCTCGTAACTTCAATTACGACGTGGGTGCAGCCGGCTTTAACTGCTTTGGCTAAAAAACTCTGCAGAAAAGCACGGCCCGGCATAGTCATTTTAAATTCATTCGGCCATACTTTATCTCCTATTTGGAATTCTATGGAAGAGGAACTGGCAACTTTATAACCCGCCGCGGTAAGCATTTTAGCTAAAAGATAAACAACCGTAGATTTGCCGTTCGTGCCGGTCACGCCGATTACCTTCAATTTTCTTGATGGAAATCTAAAAAAAATGGCTCCGCTCATGGCCAGTAAATAATGGTACTTATTAATTACTATTTCTGGAATTAACTTTCTTAGTACACCTCTCATGAACGTAAAATTTTCCTTATGTTCTGATATAAGACATAACCAAAACGAGCAAGCGGCAAATCAAAAGCGTTTTCGTATTCTTCCTCATACCCACCGAAGCCTTTTTTAAAACGCGTTATACCTTGCCACTTAATATTATCTATCCCCCCCAAATCGTAAAGCAAGAAACCGTTCTCCTTTGCACTAGATAATATACGCCAATGCAGCAAATACGGAGCCATGACATCCCTGTGGTCCAAAACAGTTCCGCCGTGAATATAAACGGCTCTTGCGCCAAAATAGATGACAAGAGCCGCAGCCAGTGCGGTATTGTTATATTCGGCAAAATACAGTTCGCCAAAAGCTTTTTGCTTGAGGTGTTTTATGCCCGAATCAGTGCAAAAATAATCTATTAACTTATCGTAATATCCTTGGGCATAGCCCTTAATACCTTGACGCTTGGCGGTTGAAAATATTAATTTAGAGAAAATCTTTTTGTCTGAATCGCGAGAGGCGGCTTCTGATCTTCTTATTATAACGCCTCTCTTTAGGGCGATGCGTATATTATATCTTGTTTTTGGATGCATTTTTGTCTGCAATTCTTGCTCGCTTAGGCTTAAATCCACAACCAAATTCTTGGCTGGCTGCAACGCCCTACCGATATTAATAAATCCCATACTGCCCAGAAAAGACATTTGGTTTTTTTGCTGCCCTTTTAAAAAAGACGGCTCCAGACGCAGAAAAGTTGATTTTTGCTGTTTGCCTATATTTACGGCCTGGTCCAAAAAATCCTTCCACAAATATAAAATATCGCCGGCAAAAATCGGTCCGCGAGGCACATAAATATAATTCTTGCCGAAGGGAAGATTATGTTTTATTAATGAGGCCCGAAATCCGCTGGGTGGCGAGGAATTACCTCTGTTATCGCATATGGCCCAGGTCTTTCTTCCGCATAATTCTTGAAATTTCGCCCATTCCAGTGATTGCAAAAAGGAGCCGCCACGGGCGGACACAAAAGCGTTCCAGTCTTTTTTGCATAAATCCTGTTCAGACATAGCCTGTCTTATTTTCCGCCTAGAATTTTTAATGCCGCCTTGACCTTTTCTTCAAGATTCATATCGGTACCTAGCGGAATGTTTCTTAGGGCATCACGAGATTCTTTTTCCGAATAACCCAGCTTTTTTAAAACATCCAGAACATCGGCCGAGATCTGCGGAAACTCTCCCATGACCAAAGCCAAGCCTTCATATTTTTCTTTTAGTTCTATAAGTATTTTTAGGGCTTTCTTCTTACCGATACCGGCAACTTTGGTCAAAACCTCATCGTCACCTGAGGCAATAGCTCGCTCTATATCTTCGACTGAAGCTTCGCCCAAAATAGCCAAAGCGCTTTTGGGGCCCACGCCAGGCACTTCAATGAGAAGATCAAAGAAAGCGAGTTCTTTGGCGCTTAAAAACCCATATAGTTCCACTGTCTTATTTTCGCGAAGAAAGAGGTGGGTAAAAATTTCCGTATCCGAGTTATCGACTGGTAAGCGCAGTAGGGTTTCTTTGGAAAGAAATGTTTTGTAGCCTACGCCTTGTACGTCTAAAACAATATATTTGTCTGTTTTTAAAATAATTTTGCCGTTTAACCAAGAAATCATAAATTAGAAATTAGACATTAGAAATTAGTCATTATAAGTATATTGTATGCCTTTTCAGCTTAAAGCACCATTTAACCCTGCCGGTGACCAGCCCATGGCCATCAAAAGTCTTGTCTTGGGCCTTAAGCAAAACCTTGCGTCCCAAACACTGTTGGGCGTCACCGGTTCGGGCAAAACTTTCAGCATTGCCAATGTAGTTGCCGAAATACAAAAACCCACCTTGGTTATTTCACACAACAAAGTTTTGGCTGCCCAGCTTTGGGAAGAATTCCGGGCTTTTTTCCCTAAAAACGAGGTGCATTATTTCGTTTCTTATTATGATTATTACCAACCGGAGGCTTATATTCCCCAAACCGATACGTATATAGAGAAAGATTCGGCTATCAACGAAGAGCTGGATCGCCTTCGCCACGCAACCAGCCAGGCTGTTTCAACCAAAAGAGACGTGCTGGTAGTGGCATCAGTATCCTGTATATACAACCTTGGCTCGCCCCATGAATACAGAGAGCTATCTCTTAACCTTACGCGGGGTCAGAAAATTACTGCCAAAAAACTGGCTCTTGCTTTGGTAAATCTGCAATACGTCAGAAATGATCTTGACCCGTCGAGAGGTAATTTCCGTTTGCGCGGAGATAAAATAGAAATATATCCTCCAACCGGAAAAGAAATATTTATTCTTGAGCTTGGCAAAAATACTATTAAACACATAGGTTCGGAAAAACCTGAATTTAGATTCAATCCTCGTGGAGGTACAAAAAAATCACTGGGCTTGGATAGCTTGAGGGTTTTTCCTGCAAAATTCTGGGTATCGCCCGCCTCATCAATAGCTCTGGCGCTAAACAATATTGAGGCCGAACTATCCGAGCGTCTAAAAGAACTAAAAAAGGAAGGCAAAATACTTGAAGCCGAGCGCTTAAAACAGCGCACGAATTTTGATTTAGCCATGATAAGAGAAACCGGATATTGCCATGGGATTGAGAACTATTCGCGGCATCTGGAGTTTCGCGCTCCAGGAGAAGCTCCCTATACTTTATTGGAGTATTTTAATGAAGCCTACGGGAAAAACGGGTGGCTTTGTATTATAGACGAATCACACATGACCATTCCCCAAATCAGGGGCATGGTTTATGGTGATTTGAGCCGTAAAAACCTTTTGGTTGATTATGGTTTTCGTCTGCCGTCGGCGCGCGACAACAGACCGTTAACTTTTAAAGAGTTTTCGGAGAAAGTTGGCCCGATTATTTTTACTTCAGCTACTCCAGGAAATTATGAGCTTGAAAAATCAGAGTTTATACCAGAAAGCGGGGGTGGAAATAATGTAGCCAAAACAAAACATGGAGTCATAGAGCAAATAATACGCCCCACCGGCCTCTTGGACCCGGCAATAGAAATAAGACCGACACGGGGTCAAATTGAAGATTTATTAAAAGAAATAAAAAAAAGATCAGAAAAAAACCAACGCACACTGGTCCTTACTATTACCAAACGCTTGTCGGAAGAACTTGCGGCATTTATGACCGAAGGGGGTATAAAAGTTGATTGGCTGCATTCGGAGGTGAAAACTCTTGAGCGTCCGGCACGATTAGCCAATCTGCGGTCTGGAGAAGTTGACGCCATTGTAGGCATAAATCTACTCCGCGAGGGACTGGATTTACCAGAGGTTTCTTTGGTGGCCATACTGGACGCGGATAAAGAAGGTTTTTTGCGCAATTATCCAACGTTGATACAAATGATTGGCCGAGCATCTCGGAACGTGGACGGCCATATCATTATGTATGCCGATAACATCACGCAGTCGATGCGCGATGCTATTCATGAAACCAAACGCAGGCGGCAGCTACAGAATGAGTACAACAAAAGCCATCATATAATCCCCCGCTCTATAGAAAAACCGTTGGTAAAATCTGGGTTGACGGATAAAAATGATGGCGAAAAAGAATTTGAAAAAATAGATTCTTCGTGGCGCGGTGATCCGCTAATTATAGAACAACTTAAAAAAGAAATGGCCGAGCATTCTAAAAACCTCCGCTTTGAAGAAGCGGCGCGAGTACGCGATCTGATCAAAAGGTTGACAATAAAATAGTAATATGCTATAAAAATAGCAACTGTTCGTTGCTGCACAGCCATACACGAACTGAGTCAGTGGAAGAAATTGGGCCGTGTTCGCACTGGTCGTACTAGATCTTGTTATTATGGTAGTTCTGTACTTGGTTACAGACTGGAATCTCGGCGGCATGCCTGCAGAATTTATTGTTGTCTTGTTGATATCCACCAGTGTTCTTGATGTTCATAGTACTGTGCTTGGTGTAAAAAGATTCGGTTCAAGCGAAATCGAAGGCAATCCAGTAGCGCGTGTACTAATCAACAAGTTGGGGCCGGTTGGCGGATCGCTATTCTTGAAATCGTTTTTGATACCGCTTGTTTTCATAAATCTATATGTGGGATCGTCTTTGCTCCCTCTAGCTGCCTTGGCAATAGTCTTTGGGTTGGTGGCCACAAATAACTACCTCACTATTTGGCATCTCAAATTATAATTATTTCCGTTGTGGTTATACTACAAATAGTCTTCTTCCCAAATTAATGGTGCTGTTTTAAATAAATGTGCATAAATGCGCTCAGAATGAGCGCATTTTAGCTTACTGGGATTTCATTTAATCAACCGAATTAAATGCGGGGTTGCCATTTTTATTAAAACTGATAAGCTATCCTAAGATAAAAGGTGGCCGTAACAACAAACCCCAAATTTTTTAGTTAAACTTATGCCCGTAACCACATCAGCAAAAAAGGCGCTTAGGCAATCAACCAAACGCCGGCAAGCAAACCAAAAAAACAAACGCGCCGTAGATTCTGCCGAAAAACAAATCAAAAAGCTGGTTAAAACCGGCAAACGTCAAGAAGCCTTGCAATATCTGCCCAGGGCTTATAAGGTTTTGGACAAGGCGGCCAAAAAAGGCGTTATCGAAAAAAATACAGCCGCACGAAAAAAATCACGGCTGGCCAAATTGATAAACCGCAGGTAGTTTAAGTTGCCGCCACTAGCAGTGTTAAGGCCAGGCGCGCGTCAAACGCGCCTGTTTTTATAGCTAAATCATAATTAGCCAAGCGCTCAAAAACCGCCCCAATTTCTGCTTGCGGCCATCTTTTAAGTTGCGCGGAGAGTTTATTGACTACGTATGGATGCGCTCCCAATATTTTTGCGGTGTTTAAGGGCAATCTTCCTGCTTGATTCAATGCGAAAAGCTGTGCAAGATATTCAAACTGTTTAACCAGTAAATAAAAAAGGCCGTTTACGTCTTCGCCTTTTGCCGCCAGCATTTCGAGTTCATATAAAGCGCGCTGTTTGTTTTTCCCCAAGAAGTAATCTACGAACGGAAAAACACCGGAATCTATGCTAGCCGGAGTTATTTCTTCAACTATACTCAAGGTAATTGTTTCTTTATTTGCACCGCTCCAAGAAGCCAACTTATGGCACTCGTTGCTTAGCATCCATAAATCTGGTCCGATCGTGTTGATTAAAAAAACCAAAGCTTCAGGGGTAATTTTTATGCCGCGAGCGGCAAAAAACTTTTTGATCCACAGTGTTATTTTATCCCGCTTCAAAAAGGCAAATTCCTGAACCTTACCGTGTGTTTTTAAAAGCGCTGGAAGCTGACTTTTGTTCTCGAGCTTTCCTTCATGGAAAACGACGATATTATCCGTAGACTTATCCAGTTTGAATTTGCCGATTAAACTTTCTAAATATTCATAAATATTCTTCTCGTTGCTGGCATTATTTACAACAATTAAACGGAACGGTGTAAATAATGACGGCGTCTCAAGCTCGTGCTCAATAACGCGTATATTGTCCTCGCCCGCATCAATACGCCGAAGATTCAACTGCTCTTTATAGAGACTGCGGGCGCGCGATATTATTTCATTAACCCTTGTCAGGCTACGAAATGTATCTTCACCGTATAAAAGATAAATCATATTAGATTAGCAATTAAGATACCGGCGTATAGGAGATGTTTGTTTTTTGATCGATGTACTCCAGCCATATTTTACCTGGAACCAAAGGTATTTCTTGACCCTGCTCGTCCAGGAACAACAGACGGGCGGATAAATTATTGATGTCTTTATCCCAGGTCGCTTTAATCTCCTTTCCCGTGCGATAAATAATAGCCTCTCCCCTTCCGGTCACCTTGACATCATTATACTGCCCTTCAATTTGTCGTGACGTGGTCTTGATAATAATTACGTTTGGGGACGCCACCTGCAAACCAGTATTTTTATCTACCTCTTTTGTTCCGCCTCTGAAACGAAGAAAGGTTTTTTTGTCAGGATCAAAAACCCATCTCACTGCAAATGTTCCGGGGTATTTAATATCTAGGTTAAACCACTGTTCTGCAAGTTCCGTTTGATCTTTATTGATCCTTTTATAACCATAACCTGGATTTTGTAGAACCCGAAAGCTGGCACGCTGAGATGCGTCGCGAAGGCGCTGGAGGTTTGAAAATCCATTGTTGGGCGCTGCAATGCCCTTTTTCCTGTAATAAGCGCCAAATCGATTTTGGAGTGCGTCCAGATTATCTATAATTTTTTTCTTCAATTCATCAAGTGCGAAATGCGACCCGCCCCAATGAGCGAAAACAGCATCAAAAGCCGCTGCTAGAGGAATAAAATCATCCCTGGCGCTCCTAACAGATCCTATTTCTTTAGCATCGGTACATTGGAATAAAGCCAAAAACCTATTAATGCCCCTGGTGATTACTGGCATTTCTATAACCACATCGGCTTGGCCTATACCGGATAGGGGCCTGGTCACGGCATCACCCGCCAGCATAACGCCAATTGGCCTCAAAAGATTTTTATTCTTATCTAAACCGTCTGGACAGTAGTCTCCGACCAGGGAATCATTTTTAACTTCTCCTATTGTCTGCCCCGCAGACGCTGCTACGCCATACGTTTGTTCTAAACTATTATGTCTATTTAGTAGAGTATTCTCAAAAATTACATTGCGTTCAGTATTCGAAAGCATTATATATAAATAAACAGCCGTAAGGCCAATTGTCAAAATGGCTATCAAAAACAGTGGTGCTGACTTTTTGATCCGCTTTGCCATAATGTAATGGGGTGGCTATTAAATATCCTCGATCTTGCTCGACCGAGGATCTTATCTATTTTAACAAGAAAAAATAGTTTGCTTAAAACTAACGCTTCGTGCTCAAAACATTCTTGATTTTTGTTATTATTTCTCCAGGAGTAAAGTGAGCCTTAATTAGAAAATCCGTTGCCCCCAAGCTTAAACCTTTTTCAACATCTTCACGCTGCCCCAGGTTTGAAAGTATGACCACGGGAATGGTTTGGCTGTCTGGCATTTCTCTTATTTTTTTCAAGACCTCAAAACCGCTCATGCCGGGGAGAATTAGATCAAGTAGAACAATGTCCGGTTTCTGTTCGGATAACTTGCGTAATCCGCTTTCGCCATCAACTGTCTGCATGACATCAAATTTTTCTTTCTCAAGTTTCTGGGCTATCAATTCGCGTAAAAAACGGTCATCTTCTATTAGCAAGACTTTAGCTATAGTAGCGTTGTCGTTTGCGTTAGTTGGTTGTTCATTGGCCATAAGATTTTATTTTAAGTGAATTATAACGCTTTTTTCATTATACAACAATTCTATAATCGCAGCAAACTCTGCAAATAAATTTGGGGTAGGCTATTCTATTTCGGGAACGAAACCGCTGTCTTTTTGTTTAAAGGGGATAGTGAAAGTAAACACCGACCCATGACCTTCTTGCGATTCCGCCCATATTTTACCGCCGTGTCGCTCTATTATATTTTTAACTATGAAAAGTCCCAGTCCGGTCCCGGAACTTTGCATGCGAATAACGTTTGAAGCTCTGAAAAATTTAACGAATAATTTTTTGATCTCGTCTTTGGGTATGCCCACGCCAGTATCGGTTATTGAAACTCGAATTTCTTCTTCTAAGGCCTCGCTTTTAATCGTGATTTTCCCGCCGGCCAAAGTATAATTTATGGCGTTAGACAGAAGATTATTAATTGCCAACCCAATTCTTTCTTCATCTATGGCAATTAGAGGAATGGGTGCGGGCGAGTGAATAAACTCTAGTTTAATGTTCTTGCCTAGAGCTATCAAATAAAATTCTTCCTTAACCGACTCAATGATTTTTTCTATGTATGCGCTCTTAAAGTTGTAGCCTATCCTGCCTTCCTCAATTCGAGAAACATCCAGAAGTTCATTAACTAAAGCAATCAATCTTTCGTTCGCGGTCGAGGCACGTTCTATGGCTTGCTTCTGTTCGGAAGTCATAGCCCCCCAATCCTCATCCAAGAGCATCCTGAAGGTCCATTTTATTCCAGAAAGAGGGGCTCGGAGCTGGTGTGCGGCTATAGAAATAAATTCCGATTTGAGCTTATTCATTTTTTCTTCTTGCTCATTAGCCTTATCTATATATTCTGACATTTCATTAAAGTGCTGTGCCAGATCGCCGAATTCGTCGTGATTCCTTACCGGAACCCTTACGTTTCTTTTTCCTGCTGATAAATCTCCAAAAGCCTTACGCAAATCAAGTATGGGCTTGATAAAAGAGGTGCTTATTAAATAGGCAATTAGTATTAAACTGGATGACGCCAGAAAAACAGCTAAAGTTATCAGTCCTACGAGCTCCAGGACTTTATCCAAATCGTCTTGGACCGAATGCCCTACCAACACGACACCTGAAAAAATGATTGCTCGGAAAGCAGCCTCGTATGCTTGTATTGAGAAAAGCAGGGCAAAAATAAGTGGCAGTACGCCAAAAACCGTCACGGTAGCCAATATCTTTCCCGCTATTGAAAACCTGAATTTTTTGCTGTGCGTTTTTGGTTCTGGATATTTCGCTAGTTGTTCGTTCATAAACTAACTATTTCTTCCATAATAGCATGTCTCCCCAGCTTGACCCATACGAAACCGATACTTCAAGCGGCGCTTTCAGTTTAACTGCTTCTGTCATTGCCTTTATTATTTTGGGCGCCAAGTAATCCAATGAATCCTGGTTAATTTCAAACAAAATCTCATCGTGAACTTGGAGCAGCATGTCCCCAGAATTTTCGTTTTCTTCAAGCGTCCTTGTACATTCCAAAAGGGCAAATTTCATAATGTCGGCAGCCGTGCCCTGAATGGGCATATTTACTGCGGCCCTCTCCCCTTGCGCGCGCATGACGGGGTTAGGCGACAAGGCTTCTGGTATAAACCGCTTGCGCCCAAACATTGTCTCAGCAAAACCCAGTTCCCGAGCTTTATTTTTGGTGTTTTGTATCCAAGTGGCTACATCCGGAAATTGACCGAAGTATTCGGCTATAAAATCCCGGGCTTCGTCATGGTTCATATCCGTTTCTTCTGCAAGCCTTTTGGAACCCATGCCGTAAAGAATTCCGAAATTCAACGTTTTAGCTCTACTCCGCATATCTGGTGTTACGTTTTCGATTTTCACATGGAATATTTTTGATGCGGTCAGTACGTGGATATCTTGGCCTAGAAGAAAGGTATCAATCATTGTGCGGTCTCCGGAGAGATGCGCTATAACCCTAAGTTCTATTTGTGAGTAGTCAGCGGATAATAAAAAACGTCCTTTTGGCGCTATAAAAGCCTTACGTACGGCACGACCGTATTCCGATTTTATAGGAATATTCTGCAAATTTGGTTTCATGGAACTTATCCTGCCGGAAGATGTGCCCAACTGTAAAAAGGTGCTGTGTATCCTGCCGTCTGCAGGAGATATGGTCTTAGGTAAGGCATCTATATAAGTTGATAATAATTTTGCGATTTCTCGCCATGCCAGTATCTTTTCCACGAATGGATACCTGGTCTCTAGGCGTTTTAACTCACGGAAGGCTGTGGACGATTTGCCGCCTGTGGTTTTACGCAATATTCGCGCCTGGTTTCCGAGCATACCGACCAGGATATTTCTAACCTGATCGCTTGATGCGGGGTTAAATTCTTTTTTGGCTAATTCGAACAATTCTATTTCAATATCTTTCTTTTTCTTCTTGAATTCTTTGGAGATTTTTCTTAGATATTCTGGATCTATTAAAATACCTTTTTGGGTCATACGATCAAAAATTGGCACGAGGTCACGCTCCAATTTTGATATTGTACTTGAAAAAATTCCTGCCGCTTCAGCATTTTCAATCATCTCTAGTATTTCTTTTTTATTGTGACCGCTCTGTGTATTCTTATTATTGTTGTCTTGAAGCCTTTTTATAAGCGTAAGAAACCCCCATCTCGTGAACAGGTCTTTGGCCGCGGCGATTTCTGGCTCTTTCCACGCCAGATAGTCAAGAGAAAAAACTACGGGCGCGTCTTTTCTTATGGTAGCAAGGGTTCTTGCGGTTAAAATTTTACTTTTGTTGTTTAGCAGGGCATCTTTAAAACGTTTCAGTAATCTGATCCTCTTATCCTCACCTTTATCCATGGCGTCATATAAGCCTTCAAGTGAACCGAAATTTGACAGTAAAGAATGGGCGCTTTTATCACCCAACCCTCGGATTCCAGCAATATTGTCTGATGAATCGCCGGCCAAAGCCTTGAAATCTGGTATGCGTTCAGGAATTGCACCAAATCTATTCAAAGCGTCTTGCGCCTGAACACGCTGGAGCTCCGAAACTCCTTTCTTCAACGCCAAAACCGCGGTGCGATCGTTTATCAACTGCCATACGTCACGATCGCTGCTTAGAATAAGAATATTTAAATCTGGATAGTCTCTATATAGACTGGCGGCAACAGTACCAATTACGTCATCGGCTTCAAAACCTTCGGCGCTCAACATCGGAATTTTCAATGCAAATAGCAAATCGGTTATTTTTGAAAACTGTTTTTTAAGATCGTCGGGCGGCTCGGGACGAGTAGCTTTGTATTCTGGGAATATTTCGTGTCTAAATGTCTTTACCGGCGTATCAAGAGCGGCCAGGGCGTAATCTGGCTTAATCTCGGCAAGCACGCGTAGCAAAAGATTGGCTAATCCGTAAATAGCGCTTATGGGCTCGCCAGATGGTGTTGTCAACGGTGGCAGCGCATGCCAAGCTCGATGGAAAAGCGCGCTTATATCAATAATCAAAACTTGTTTTTTATTAGGCATAAAATACTGTTACTTATCAATGCCATCGATTGTTATAATCCTGGCGCTTGATTTTCTGACGTGTTCAAAATTTATATTTACTGCTTGGCTAGGTAGACTCCTACTAATTTTCTCAGCCCATTCTATTAAAATTACAGCGCTGGCATCATTAAATATATCTTTAAGGTCCAGATATTTAATTTCTTTTGAATTATGAATTCTATATAAATCTAAATGATAAAAAAATGCAAAAGTTTTTTTAGCCCGCGGTTTTATTCTATATCTACGCATCAAAACGAACGTTGGGCTCTGTATGCGACCCGTTATCCCCAAGCCGCGACCAAACCCTTGAGCAAAGATTGTTTTACCTGAACCAAGATTGCCGCGCAGGCATACTACCGTTGCATTTTTTGTCTCCGTGCGTTTGATCAACTTTTGGGCGACGCGTTTTCCTATTGCGCGGGTTTTGATTTCACTTTTTGAAACAATACGCATGTTATTTATATAGTATACTGCCTGCATTGCGCCAAATACACAAATACCTTGAGATAAAGGGCTGGGGGGCTTAATATAGAATAGATGGTGAATGAATACCAACAAGATGATTTAAGTCGCGCGCGCGAGCAGAAAATACATAAGTTACGGCGTCAGGAGGAGGAGCATTTAGCCCAAACGATAGCGTCTCAAGGTGGGTTGCCTTATAAGGATTTAACCTTAACGCCCGTTGATGGAACCGCCTTAACCATACTCTCTAAAGAAGAGGCTGAAAACGCCGGCGCAGTAATAATCTCAAGGAAAGATAGCGTTTTAACCGTGGCGGTAAAAAATCCTTCTTCGTTCGAGGTTAAAAACTTGCTGGAAAAGCTACGCAAAGAATCTTGGAGGCCGTCGGTTGTAGTTGTATCTCCATTTAGCTTTGAGCATGCTGTTTCATTTTTTGAACGTTTTGCTTATTTAAAGACAAATATAACCGGCGAAGTTACGGTTTCCTCTGACCTGATTAAAGAATTTCTATCTTCGATTACGGATACGGAAACCTTGCGCAATAAAATCAATCAGGTTTCGCCCAAAGATACTTCTAAACTGTTAGAGTTAATTTTGGCCGGAGCAATGAAAGTTGATGCTTCGGATATACATATTGAGCCTCGTGACGCCGAAGCAATAATTAGACTACGCATAGATGGCATTCTTTATGATTTGTTTGGTATATTACCCGCGGCCTATCATTTTCTTCTTGAAAGAATAAAGCTGCTGTCTGGTTTAAAACTTAATATTACTGACAAAGGACAAGACGGTAGATTTTCCATTAACGCTGCTGACAATGAGGTTGAAATAAGAACGTCAACCTTGCCTGGGGAAAGGGGCGAATATGTTGTCATGAGGCTTTTAAACCCAACCAAACTCGTTTCGATTAACAAACTAGGACTCCGTAAAGATCTGCTCTTGGTTTTAAACAAAGAATTGAAGCGTCCCAACGGCATGATTTTGACCAGCGGTCCAACCGGTTCCGGGAAAACAACAGCTTTGGCAGCGTTCGTTAAATCAATATCCTCGGAACAAATAAAAATTATAACCATTGAAGATCCAATAGAATACCACCTAACCGGAGTTGAACAAACCCAGGTTGCTCCGGAAGATGGTTATGATTTTGCAAATGGCCTGCGCTCCATTGTCAGACAGGATCCAGATGTTATTCTGGTTGGAGAAATACGCGACAAAGAAACCGCTGAAATAGCAGTTCAGGCAGCACTAACCGGGCATCTTGTATTTTCGACACTACATAGCAATGATGCCGCCGGCGCCATCCCGCGCCTTGTAGAATTAGGAGTAAATCCAGAAAATATAGCTCCGGCTCTTAACCTAACAATGGCGCAAAGGTTAATACGAAAAATATGCAAAACTTGCGCTTCCGCAGAGAAGATCTCGTCCCAAGAACTAAAAAGTGTAAAGGTCGCTCTCGCCAATGTGCCCAAAGGCCTGGTAACCGTAGAAATTAATGAGCATTTGAAAATATTCAAGGCCAAGGGTTGTAAAGACTGCAACGGCACGGGTTATAAGGGACGAGTGGGAATTTTTGAACTTTTTTTACTTGATGAAACCATGAAGGCTTTTATAGCCAAAAACCCTGGCGTTTATGATATACATCTCAAGGCCCAAGAGCGTGGCATGGTGCCGATGCAACAAGATGGCATATTAAAAATCCTCGACGGCGTAACAACCTTAGAGGAAATCGAGAGAATAACTGGCCCTATAGGTTGAGATAAGAGCTGCCGGCGCAAAACTCTAGGCTTGGGAACCCAAGAGTAAAGAGTGTTCCCGTGGAGAAACTCAGTACGAAACCAAGCAACCCGACAAAAGAAAACCCCTAACCCGTACCTACTAAATACCGACTACGCGTGCAGTATTTAGTAGGTACGGGCTTCCAGCAGCTCGTAACTCAAACTATTTGTGGTATTTATAGTATATCAGAATAATTATAATTTGTCAAGCGCTTTATGCCCTTACCCCCAGACGGACAACCCGTTGAAAAAGAAGAGGATTTTTTGGCCCAAACCCTCCGCCCGCAGACTTTTGTGGAGTATATAGGCCAACAAAAAACGAAAGATAATCTTTCGGTAGCTATCGGCGCTGCTCAAATAAGACGCGAGCCCCTAGAACATGTTTTAATTCACGGCCCGGCCGGTATCGGCAAAACAACTTTGGCGTATCTTATCGCTAAGGAAATGCGCTCCAGTTTAAGAGTAACCTCTGGACCGGCTATAGAAAAAGTGGGTGATCTTGCCGCGATACTAACGAATCTAGAAGCTGGAGACGTGCTTTTTATAGATGAAGTACATCGTCTCTCAAAACTAATTGAAGAGATACTTTACCCAGCTATGGAGTCACGGTCACTTGATATTGTGCTTGGTAAAGGCGGCGGAGCCAGAACTATACAGTTGCCATTACCGCCGTTTACTTTGATTGCAGCGACAACGCGTATCGGTCTTCTATCCTCTCCCCTGCGTTCACGCTTTGGCTCTACTTTCCGTTTAGAGTTTTATTCCGAACAGGAAATAGAAGAGATTTTAAACCGTTCGGCGAAAATTCTTGGCGTGTCGCTGACGCCAGAAGCGAGCAAGAAATTAGCCGTCTCTTCGCGTTCAACGCCTCGCGTTGCCAATCGCTTACTGAAACGCTGTCGTGATCTGGCCCAAGTTGAGAAACACAATATCATAGATGAACAAATTGTCTCCCGGGCTTTGAAAATGCTGGAAATAGACGAGGTTGGTCTTGAATCTTCCGATCGGAAGATTTTACGTGTTTTAATAGAACATTTCAATGGTGGACCTGCCGGAATACAAGCCATAGCAGCTTCTTCTTCTGAAGAAGAAGAGACTATTTTAGAAGTCTTTGAGCCTTATCTTTTAAGAATAGGTTTCTTAACGCGCACGCCTCGCGGCAGAGCGGCTACCAAAGCCGCTTATAGGCATTTGGGTGTTAATTTTCCTAAAAAAATAGATGATGCCCGAGACCACAACAACGAATCTATGCTGTAAACTATATGACAATTGGTGCATTTTTTATCTTTATTCTCTTTTCCGCAATCCTGTCTTTAGCCGCTATTATCATAGCATTACATTTTTGGCGCTATGGCGTGCAGGGAGACAAATCCAAGCTTTTGAGCATGATTTTGATGCTTAGTTGTATTGTGTTTTTCGGTACGGCTCTGGTGATTTTTATTACGGTACCTTGGAACTTGCTTGAACAAATCGTAGGGGGAATATAACCTGTATGATATCTCTTCACGAAGGCGAAAAAATCTTATCCGTAAACAGAAAAGTATGGTTTGCCTTTGCGCCCATATATGGTTCTGCCATTGGCTTGATGACTATGCCTCTTATAGTATTGCCCTCAATCGGCGTTCTTCTTCCAATTAGCATAAATCAGCCGTTTCTTGGGGTGATGCTGCTGGTGGCGATATTTTGGATGTGGGCGGCGTGGATTTGGTTATTTTTGTCGCTACTTAATTACTATCTTGATATATTTATTTTAACTAATGAACGTATAATTCATATTGAGCAAAGGAGTCTTTTTAACCGGGTAGTTTCCGAAATACGTCTTTCGCGCGTTCAAGACATTACCATAACCATACGAGGTTTTTTGCCCACGACGCTTAACTATGGAAATATACGCATACAAAGCGCAGCAGAAATACCAGAATTTGTGTTTACAGAGGTACGCTATCCAGAAAAACTGAAAGAATTGATAATGCAAGAACATCGCCACGCAGTTGCTCAAGAACATCTTTTGAGCAGACCGGTTAACCCTGCGACCAAATAAGAATGGCCCGCGCCGATTTTGCTTTCGTTTTTAAAAGCGGTTTTTCTTACAAGACTGTGGCTGCGTTTCTACTACCTGGTATGCGTAAGTCTACGCTTATTTTAATTTTTCTTTTGGTTGTGTTTCCGCTTTATGCCCTAGGCAATAGTGGTATTGTTATAACTGAAATAATGTATGATTTACCCGGGGCAGATACCGGACGTGAATGGATAAAAATATTTAATACGAGCAACGTATCTTTAGATTTAACGGACTGGAAATTCGTAGACAGCAGTGGTTCCCATGGTATTAATTCCCCACCTATCAACGGAGGACAGGGATCAATAGTTATTAATGCGGGACAATTTGCGGTTTTGGCCGATAAGGCTGATTTGTTTCTCAAAGACCATCCTAGTTTTTCGGATACAGTCCTGGATACGGTATTACGTCTAAAGAATTCATCGGATGCAATAAGTTTAACCTTACCAGATGGCACAGTAGCTACAAGTGCATACTATACTTCAACCGGGGGCGCCGACGGAAACGGCAAAACCCTTATGTTAAATGCGGCTGGGGCATGGCAAGAGAATCCTACTGTGTACGCGACGCCCCTCCAAGACAACAGCATAAAAATTGTGGACTATGCCAAACCTCCTGACACCGATGATGGTATTCACGCTCCGCATACCGCTTCTGCTACTGACGGGGCTATTTCCGGACAATCAAATTCTTGGCCCAAAGAAATTGCTGTATTTTTTGGCGCAGGGCTGCTGGGCTCACTTGGCGGTTTGATTATATTTATGTTAAGACGCTTCAGGCCTTAATTTTAGAGTATAATAAAAATAATTATTAATATTACTTTTGTGTCGGGACATTCAAAGTGGTCGACAATCAAACATCAGAAAGAATCGCAGGATAAAAAACGCGGTCAAATTTTCAGCAAGCTTGCTCGCGCAATTTCCATTGCCGCAAAAGACGGTGCAGACCCAGATAAAAACGCCAGGCTCCGCATGGAGATGGAGAAGGCACGAAAGTTCAACATGCCTAAAGACAATGTTACCAGGGCTATAGAACGCGGCAACGGCGCTACTGACGGAACAGCGCTTGAAAGTTTTACATACGATGCGTATGGGCCTGGCGGCGTTGCGCTTATTATCGAGGGGATATCGGATAACCGAAACAGGACCGCCGCTGAAATAAAGCGTATTTTAGCCGATCACGGAGGCAAAATGGCTGGAGAGGGTTCTGTAAATTGGATGTTTTCCCGTAGTGGAATTATCCGAACTTCTTTGCCAGAAGCCGCAAGCGCAAAAAAGGAAGCCTTATATTTAGATATCATATCTGCTGGCGCAGAAGATATTATGGAAGCCGTCAACGGACTAAATATAATGGTGCCGGTCGAAAACATGGAGGCGGTGAAAAAAACTTTGTATGATTACAATATTGAAATAGACGTTGTTTCTACAGAGTGGGTACCGAAGAACCGTGTTGTTGTGGCCGAAGACGATAAAAAACCCTTGGAAAGGCTTTTTGAGGCCCTGGATGAACACGATGATGTACAAGAGATATATTCTAATATGAAGGAATAATTAATATGCCCAGTCATACAACTTCGACTGATCCGATTTCATCGAATCACAAACAACCGTTGAGGTTATAAAACTGGAAGTTATCTAATCAAATCAATTTCATAAAATTAGCCGAGTCTAATTGTCGAAGTTGATATACTGGGTATGCGCATACTTGGCATTGATCCTGGAATAGCTACGACAGGGTGGGGTCTTATTGAAGTTGCCGATCATAAATTAAAGTGTCTTGATTTTGGCACCATACAAACCTCCAAAAATCTCGGGTCCGCCGAAAGATTAAATACGATTGCTTTAGAGCTTAGTATTATTCTTGATAAATCTTCTCCGGACTTAGTTATTGTCGAGGAGATTTTTTTCGCTAAAAACCGAAAAACTGCTGTAGCGGTTGCACAGGCGCGCGGCGTAATTATGGCGGTCGCCCACGGACACGGAGAGGTGTTAGAAATGACACCGCTTCAGGTTAAACAATTTATCGCCTTTTCCGGAAAAGCTGGCAAGGAAAGGGTGGGTGTAATGGTTAAAAAATTTTTGGGTATGCGTAATATCCCCAAACCCGATGATGCGGCTGATGCCTTGGCCATAGCTGTGTGTGCGGCTTTTAACCGCAACAAAATACGTTTATAAACATAAAAAGCCGCGCCAAAAGCGCGGTTTTTATTTTAGTTAAACAAATAATTCTACGGTTTGGGTTATTCGTCTCCGCCATCTGATTCTAGATCCTCTTCGTCGGACAGATCTTCATCTTCCGAATCCTCTTCCGTAGAATCGGCGTCGTCTACGGCCAAATCTCCCAAATCATCGTCTTCTGGAGCGTTGATGATTGTATTTTGATTAAAAATTTCTTCAAACATACTGCTCACCTCCCCTCAAAACAAAAGTTTAATGATGTTTTGATAAGATCAGCCTCGTTAGAAATTTACGGTAACTTTTCCGGTTAGAAAAGGTCGCGGCCTTTTCTAACTCCTTCTTGTTTTTTGCAAAGGCCAAAAAGTGTTCGCGGCCAAAATCCTTAATTTCTGTAAATTTCTAACGGGGTCAACGCCATTATAAACAGGCAAGAGGCGGTGTCAAGTTATTTTTGGCTAGATCTAGGCTTTATTTTATAGGCTTTTTTCCCGTACTTCACAATATGTTCTTTTGTAATATCAACTTGGGGGTAAGGATTATCTGTAGCGAGCTCTCCGTCTATATAAACCGCACGCTGGGAAATGAGACGCCTTGCTGCACTTGTTGTTGCCGTGGCTCCGCTGACAGAAAGAAAATGCGGTAAATCAAAAGTCTTCCCCTGATCTTCTGGGCCAATTTTTTCAGGGGTTCTTGTTGGTATCTTTTTTTCTTTGTTTACTCGTATGAATTCGTCTTTAGACTTTTCTGCTTCTTCTTGACCCCATATCCATTCAACTATGGTATGTGCCAATAATTCTTTTTCGTCACGAGGATTTATTTTTTTAGTCTTCATTGCGGCGCTAGCTCCATCTATTTCCTCCTGCGGTCTATCCGTCAGCAAGGTAAAATACGTAGATATCACATCGTCAGGGATAGACATTATTTTACCGAATTGTTCCTGTGCCGCCTCGCTTAATCCTATCGTGTTGCCTAACGATTGCGACATTTTTTTCTTGCCGTCTGTTCCAGGAAGAACCTCGAGAGCGATAATACCTTGCGGTTCTTGGTTGTAAATTTTTTGCAGGTGTCTTCCGGCTAATTCATTGAAAATCTGGTCTGAACCAATCACGGTCAGGTCTGATTTAAGCATTACAGAATCATACCCCTGCAGGATCGGATATAAAAGCTCGTGTAGCGCCACCTCCTTGCCTTTTTTTATCCTTTCTTGGAACATGTCTCGTTCTAATATCTGCGCTGTAGTGAAATTAGCAAGAATAGAAAAAAGTTCTTCAAGCTTCATCGTATCGTACCATTCGCTATTGAAATGCACTTCTAGTTTTTCTGGATCGAGAATTCGTGAAATCTGCTCAACATATGAATCTGCAAGTTTTCTAACTTCGGCGGCGTTTCGCATGCCGCGTGATTCCATCCTGCCGGTCGGATCCCCGAAGCGCGCGGTAAAATCGCCCACAAGGAAAACTATCGTGTGGCCTAGATCCTGCAAGGCTTTCAGTTTACGGTATATAACTGCATAACCAAGATGAAGTTGGTTGCCGGTCGGATCAATACCGTGTTTTATGCGCAGTGGTCTGCCAGAAAGAATATTCTTTTCTATCTCATCCTCTTTGATCAGTTTTACTACTCCCCTCTTCAAAATATCCTGCTGTTTTTTTCCCGTGATATTTTTGGTCATATATACATAATATTAACACATTAATAACATTGCGGCGGTGTGTGCTTGGCCTGGTGGGACTTGTTAAATTTTGCTTTTTGACTGGCTGAGTATAATATTAATATGTCTAGATTTAAACCTTAGTGGGCTTGGCGGTGCGTTATGAGAAAAACGGTTTATCTTAAAAGTTCGCGCAGGGCTTTATTGTTTTTATGGAGAAGGGCCGCGCTTTTGGTTAGAGGGTCAGTTTTATTATTGATTTTTGTCCTCATTATAACTGGTGGTATTTTTATATGGGCAGCGAGAAACCTTCCTCCGCCCGAAGCTTTTGCTTCGAGGCGTGTTAGCGAATCCACTAAAATTTATGATCGCACGGGAACGGTGCTTCTTTATGACGTTCACGGAAACGAAAAAAGGACCGTTGTGCCGCTGGATCAAATACCTATTTTTGTACAGCAGGCGTTTGTAGTTACAGAAGATGACCAATTTTACAGCCATATAGGCATAGATATTCAAGGAATAGGTCGGTCTTTTATTAAAAATTTGACTAACCAAGACATTCAACAGGGTGGTTCAACCATCACCCAACAGCTGATACGTAACGCGATTCTAACTCCTGAAAAAACGTTTGGCAGAAAAATTAAAGAGATAATTTTATCGTTTGAAATAGAAGCTAGATATTCTAAAGATGAAATTTTGGATTTTTATTTGAATCAGATACCATTTGGTTCAAATGTCTACGGGGTTGAAGCGGCCAGCGAGGTATACTTGGGCAAGAAGGTAAACGATTTGTCTATAAGCGACAGCGCCATAATAGCCGCTCTGCCAAAAGCACCTACCTATTACTCTCCTTGGGGATCTAACAAAGAAAGGCTGTTGGAGAGAAGAGATTTTATATTGAAGCGCATGGCTGATAAAAATGTTATAAATCGGGACGAGCTTGCCGTAGCCTTAGCAGAAAAACCCACCTTTTTGCCACCTAAAAACAACATACGTGCTCCTCATTTTGTTTTTGAGGTTCGAGAACAACTAGAAAAACAGTTTGGTAAGGATGTCGTGGAGGAAGGAGGATTAAAAGTAATAACCAGTATAGATCTTAATCTACAGGATATAGCCGAGGAGATCGTTTCGCGCAATGCTTACCGGAATGAAAAACAGTGGCGCGCAACCAATGCGGCGCTTGTGGCCATCGATCCTTTATCTGGTGAGGTTTTGACGATGGTGGGCTCAAGAGATTATTTTGATCTAGCCCACGATGGCAATGTTAACGTTACGACAAGACTTAGACAACCTGGTTCTTCTTTTAAACCAATAGTTTATGCCTCGGCTTTTAAACGGGGCTTTACTCCAAATACTGTACTTTTCGATGTATCTACGGAATTTGCGGCAAGTGGAGCTACGTCCTATCGCCCCGATAACTATGACGGTGCATTTCGTGGACCTGTAACAATGCGCACCGCCTTAGCTAACTCCCTTAACATACCGTCCGTAAAAACGCTATATCTAGCAGGCATTGCAGAAAGCATAGAAACGGCTAAGGATCTTGGGATAACAACGTTAAGCGATGCGGATACTTACGGCTTGGCTTTAGTTTTGGGCGGAGCAGAAGTAAAATTACTGGAAGAAACTTCTGCTTTTGGTGTTTTTGCTACAGAAGGAATGAAGGCTTCTCCTGCCATTATACTCCGCATCGAAGACAATCGTGGTAATACGTTGTTTGACTATAAGCCTCGCCCAGTAAGAGTTTTGGATCAACAAATAGCCAGAAATATTACTGATATTTTATCCGATAACCAAGCTCGATCTCTGGTTTTTGGATTATCGACTCCTTTAATACTTGGCGATAGACCGGTTGCCGCAAAAACCGGCACAACACAAGACTTTAGGGACGGTTGGACGGTAGGTTATACCCCATCTTTGGTAGCTGGAGTTTGGGTAGGAAATAATGACAACACGCCTATGAAAAAAGGCGCCGATGGCGTTGTCGTTGCCGCACCAATATGGAACGACTTCATGACTAAGGCATTAAAAAATAAATCGACCGAATCTTTTAACAGGCCAGATCCGATTATCACCGGCAAACCAATATTAGATGGTAATTTTGTTGTAGAAACTCCGGTTAGAATAGATCGTGTTTCTGAGAAAAGAGCCACATCGGCAACGCCACTAGAATTTGTTGAAGAGCGTTTATTCCGTGAGGTTCACTCGATACTTTTTTGGGTTGACAAAAACGATCCTCAGGACAATACTCCAAAATCACCATCGGATGATCCTCAATATGACAACTGGGAAACGGCTGTACAAAATTGGGTCGCGGCCAATAAAAACGCTTTGGGCGTTTTGGGTCCCCCTCCGAACGATTTCGATGATACTCACACGCAAGAACGCGCTCCTAAAATATCTTTCCTCACCCCAAAGGAAAATTCGTCTGTAGCCAGCTATCAACGTTTGCCGGTAGAAATATCGGTTGATGCGCCTTTCGGAATAAACCAAGTTTTGGTATTAACAGATGGTTCTGTTGTGGGACGCCTTTTTGAAAGTTCTTTAGGGACAACTCTAAAAGGCAGTTTTTATCCGCAGTGGAAAAAAGACGATATCACGCCCGGAGATTTCCAAGAGAAAGAACACCTTGTCACTGTTAGGGCTTTTGATCGCGTCGGGAATGTGGGCGAGACAACGATTTCTGTTTATCTGCAATAGTTATTATAATTTCCTTTACTGGCGTTTTTGGAAAGCGCACCTCTAGCGCTTTTTTTATCTTATCGCTTAACAGGTAGACTTGCGCCGCCCACTGCGCATTCGGGGCGCTTATAATGAGTTTATGGTTTCGGAACTGTTTTATTGTTACGCTATATTTTATTTTTTTATTTTCGGAAAACTCCTTTTTTAAGATACTTGTAGCCGCCTCTTCAATATTTTTTTCGTTTAGTTTTTCTCGCACCCCCAAAGCTTCTACTCTTCTGGGTAGTAAGGTCTTGATGTTCGTAAACATGATAATAACCTCTCGAAGCTTTATTTTATAGCTTAATCGGCATCAAAAGATAAAGTTGTTTGTTTTCTTCTTTTTCTGGTCTTATCATTCCTGGTTTGTTTTCTCCGCACAAGTAAAACGTGATGTTCTCGTCTTTAAAACCTTCTAGTCCGTCAATCAGATATTTTGAATTAAACACCGCGTTGACGCTTTCTCCTTTTGCGCTTTTGGTTTCTACTTTAGTTTCCAATACCCCTTTGTTTGGATCTTCACTTTTGATTTCTATTGTTTTTGCTTCGGTTTTAAAGGATAAATGGATATCATTTAAACGACTGGTTAATATATTAGCGGCTCGTACCTGATTTAAAAAAACTTCTCTAGCAACAACGAAAGTGGTTTTTGTTTCTTGGGGAATTATGTGTTTGTAATTAGGATAATTACCGTCTATAAGCCGTGAAACAAGGCTGGTTTTTCCAGCTCTAATTTCGATGTGGTTCTTATCCAACAAGAAATTTATTTTACTTTCTTGAACCGCTGAAAAAATTCTTATTATTTCTTGGGCGCATTGAAGGGGTATAATATACTGGCCCTCTTTCTGCTCCTTATTTATATCAATTTTTCTCTCCCCTAATCTAAACGTGTCCGTCGCCACAAGTGTTAAGTTCCCGTTAGAAAAATCTAAAAAAAGGCCGGAAATTTCGGGCCTAGATTCAGATACGGCAATAAGTGGCAGTAGAGATTGTAGATTAGACAAAAGAGAGCTTTTCTCTATTTCGTTTTGGTTCTCTTCGTTAATTTTCGGAAGAAGTGGAAATTCGTCCCCGTCTTCGTGTTTAATCTTAAAGTTAAGTGCACCGTTTTCTATATACAGAAAAAGGGTCTGTTTTGTTGTGTAAAGATGTATTGGTTCGTTTGCGAATGTACTGGAAACGTCGCTTAAAATTTTTGCTGGAACGGCTACGCTACCCTTTGTTTTGATTTTTGCTGGAACGATAGTAAAAGCCCCTAGTTCAAGATTAGTTGATTGAAAAGATAATCCAGAATCCTCCGTTTTTATTAGTATATTTTGTAAAATTGGTAGAGTAGCGTGTTTATTCCAAATACGTTCAACAACACGAAGACCCTCCCTAAAATGTTCCGGTAAACACGTAATATCCATAATTAGTTCTTCTATATAATTCTAACGATTATTAGTAGCCAGCTTTAAACAGGAAGTGATTAAATAGTTTAAAATATAAAGGAAATTTAAAAAAACATTCTGAATAACTTGCGGATAACCGGTTCTTCACCAGCTCCTTTAGATTGTATTACTCGTGTAAACGTAATCTTTCTTTTATAGTATTAATTTCATCAAAAATTTGGCCGTTCGTCCTACGTTCCTCCTCGATCTTTTCGCAGGCATGCATGACCGTAGTGTGGTCACGGCCGCCGATTTTACGTCCGATAAAAGGATAAGAATTCCTAAGTTCTTCTCTTAGGATATACATGGTTACCTGACGAGGTCGAACAACCTCTTGACGGCGACTCTTCTCTAGAATCTCGCGCTCTTCTATGTCATAAAAATCAGCCACAACCCGGATAACATCACGCCATGAACACTTCTTTTGAACTTTTATTGTACCGGACAAAAGTTTGTGTATTTCGTTTGGCGATATGTCTACTTGTCCACTAGTAGCTGAAACTCCTTTAACCATGGCAACTCTATTTAAGGCTCCTTCAAGCTCGCGTATATTTTTTTGTATTATGTTAGCGATAGCCGTAAGGGTTTGTTCCGACAGCAATAATCCCCTTTCTACGGATTTTGTTTTCAAAATAGCCATTCGTGTTTCAAAATCCGGAGGGGTTATATCAGCTATCATCCCCCCTTCGAAACGCGATCTCAGCCTTTCCTCAAGAGTGGGAATGGCTTTAGGCGGTCTGTCTGAGCTGAAAACCACTTGTTTGTTTTCTGTTGATAAGGCGTTAAAAGTGTGGAAAAGTTCTTCTTGAGTCCGTTCCTTACCGGCTATGAATTGAATATCATCTATAATCAAAACATCTAATTGCCGATATTTTTCTTTAAATTCGTCTATAGTTCGGTTTTTAATCGAGGAAACAAAATCGTTGGTGAATTTCTCACAGCTTATGTACCGTATTTTTAAACCAGCGCGTTTTTTCATGAGCGCATTACCAACAGCTTGTAAAAGATGCGTTTTCCCTAGCCCCACTCCGCCATAAATAAACAAAGGATTATAAACCATACCAGTTCTTTCAGTCACTGCTTTTGCTGCCGCGTGAGCCAACTCGTTGAATTGTCCGATAACAAAACCATCAAAAGTATAGCGCGGGTTCAAATTAGTTTCGCGGTCAACTTGAGAATGTTGCAGGGGCAGAGAAAGAATGCTGGGAGCAGAGGCTGGATTTTTGGCAGCATGCGATACCCCGTTTTCTCTGTGTTGAGTTTTGCCTACGACGAATTGAATATCTCTTATCTCATTATCTTTTGTGCGCAAAGATTTTAATATAGGCTTTCTATATTTGGTTTCTAGCCATTCTTTGGCAAAGGCATTTGGTACGCTCACCACCGCCAAGCCATCTTTTTTGTCGTAAAGAACCGTTTTTTGGAACCAGGTAATAAAATTAGCCCTTGAAAGAGATAATTCTAATTCTCCTAGCACAAGCTGCCATAGATCATCTTTGGTCATACAAATAAAATAATACTAATTATTGATTCTTGTTTGCAGAAACCATTATAGATCATCCGCAGAAAACCACGACAACCCCTCAAGAGCCTGTTTTTGTGCACACTCTGTGGACAATATATGGAAAACCAAACCAGCGCTGTTATCTATAAATAAAGGTTATATCAAAAGCAAGAAAAAAGCCAGTTTTATAACAAGAAGTAAAATTAGTCCGGTTTGACCAACTCAAAACACGTGGTAGTATAAAAAAGTTTTATTGTTAACAAAGGAACTTAAAATATGCTGACACGCTTTCCCAAAAAATCCAAAAAAAGAAAAAAACACGGTTTTCGTAAAAGAATGCGAACTCCCGGCGGCCGCAAAACCATATCCCGAAGAAGAGGCAAAAAAAGAGCTAAACTCACAGTTAAATAAAAGCACGGCTTAGCAAATTTAGTATGTTAGCTAAAAGATACCGCATTCCCAAAATAGATCTGAAGAAAGTCTTTGTAAGCAAAAATAAAGTTTTCTATAAAAACATAAACATTAATTTTGCAGCAAATAAACTTTCGCATCCCCGCTTTGCCGTATATGTTAATATGAACAAATCTATCAAAGGAGCTGTCGGGCGTAATAGAGCAAGGCGAATTTTGTTTGACGAAATAGCCAAAAACCAGAAAATATTTGTTAGCGGGTTTGATGTTTTGGTTAAAGCGCGTATGGGAACTGCCAGAGAGCAAAAAGAAACCAGAACTAATCTAGATCACGCTCTAAAACTAATTACAAACAAAAACCCAAATGTTTAATTTTTTTGAGACCTTTTTTAAAACCACAATTATTTCCGTGATAGTTTGGTATAGAGAATTCTTGGGCAATAGTAAAATTATCGGTGTTATCGCGCCATTCCCGTGCAGATTTTATCCAACATGCTCTCAATACGCGCAGGAAGCCATAACAAAAAAAGGTTTATTAAAAGGAGGTTTCATGTCCTTTAAACGTATTCTGCGTTGTCACCCTCTTGCTCGCGGGGGCTATGATCCGGTAATTTAGATTTTCAAAATGGATCCAATATATTTATTCCACGAAATATTATATAAGCCCATATTTAATGCGTTAATAGGCTTATATGTTTTATCTCCGATTAGGGATTTTGGCTTGGCCATAGTTATTTTAACCATATTGACCAGGTTGTTTTTCTATCCCATGTCCAAAAAGGCGGCTTATTCGCAAAAGTTAATGGCGCAGATACAGCCGCAGCTCAAAGAGATACAAGAAAGACATAAAGATAATAAGGAACGCCAAAGTAAGGCCATGATGGAGTTTTATCAGACAAAAAAATTCAATCCCTTTTCCGGTTGTGTGCCCATACTAATACAATTGCCGGTTTTATTCGCGCTTTTTGCGGTTTTTAAAAACGGTCTTGACCCCCAATCATTTAAAGATCTTTATTCATTTATACCTAATCCAGGAAGCATAAATGATACAGCGTTTGGAATCTTAAAGCTAACAAGCCCCACGCCTTTCATTCTTGCTATTGCGGCCGGATTCGCGCAGTATGTGCAGTCGGCTATGATGCTGGTTAAAACGCAAAATAAAACCGCAAAAAGCGGCGATAGCAAAATGGACATGAATCAGATTATTTCGATACAAGCCAAGTACATATTTCCCATCTTTACTGTATTTATCGCACTAAAATTTCCAGCTGGTCTGGGATTATACCTATTGGCCACAACTCTAGTCTCAATAGTACAGCAATATTTTATCAACAAAACGCTTGCCAAAGAACAAATCCCATCCTAATATTTATAAGACCGGAGAAAAAGACTAAGCTAAATATATGGATTTAACTTTGGATATAAAAAACAAAATAGAAAAACTTCTTAACGCCGGAGGTATTCCAGCGGAAGTTTCTGTTTCTCCCACCAACGAAACTGCGTTCTCGGTGTTTCTATCTATTAATGATGAAGCTGGTCAGTTTATCGGCCGCGGAGGAGAAAATTTAGACGCTATTGAGCATTTGATAAGACTGGTTGTGAACAAAAATGCGACAGAGCCAGCCAGAATTTTTGTTGATATAAACGGCTACAAAGAAAGACGAGCCTCTATTTTGCGTGAAAAAGCAAGGACCATTGCAGACGAAGTAAGATTGCGCGGCACTACCGAAAGTTTAGAACCCATGAGTTCCTTTGAGCGACGCATTATTCACCTGGAACTGGCCGGAAGAGGAGATATTGTAACAGAATCCGTTGGCGAAGAGCCATATCGGAAAGTCATAATTAAGCCAGCTTAAAAAATAAGCCCAGCCCCAATTTTTAAAAAATGGGGCTGGGCAAGCGCACATGGTAAAAATTAATACCATAGCCAGTAATGTTTTTGTAGCAGGCGGCGGCCGAGTAATCGGCGGCCTTTTTGCTTTCGGTTCAATAGTTTTAATAACAAGAGTTTTAGGACCGCAAAAATTTGGAGAATATTCCACTGTCCTGGCCTTCCTGTATATTTTCAACGCTTTAGCCGATTTCGGTCTGTACGCTTATTTAATAAGGGAAATAGCCAGAAGAAACGATAGTGAAAAAGAGATTATCGGTCACGTTTTGTCGCTACGCATGGCTATTCTTGTTTTGTCGTTGGCAGCCGGTATTATAATCGGCCACCAAATACCCTATGACCATGCGATAAAAAACGGTTTTTTTGTCGGTGCCATTTCTTATTTTTTCTTATCCTCATCCCAGGTTTTGATGGGTGTTTTCCAGAAATATCTGGTTATTTGGCAGGTAGCCTGCGCAGAAATTACATCTCGCTTTATCCAGTTAGCGCTTTTTGTGTACCTATTTCTGAATAAAGATAGTAGTGTCATGCTATTTCTTTACGCCCTGGCTCTCGCATCTTTTACCAATTTTGTTTTAACCTGGTGGTTTGCGACAAGACACGTTAAATTCATCTTGTCCATAGATATTCATAGATGGGGGGAAATAATAAAAGAAAGCCTCCCGATAGCCTTAGCTCTTATATTCACACTAATTTATTTCCGCCTAGACACAGTTTTACTGTCTTTGTTTAAGCCGGCAGAAGATGTGGGTATATATAATATCGCCTATAAACTGCTGGAAAATATAATATTTTATCCCTCAATGTTGGTGGGTCTTATCATGCCCATTTTATCAAAAGAGGCCTTTGTAAATCCCGAGCGCTTCAAAACCGTCTTCCAGCGCACGGTAAAAATTTTGTTTATAGGAGCTCTTCCTATGCTGGTTGGCGGATGGCTGCTGGCGCCAGAAATAGTAGGACTTCTTGGCGGAAAACTTTTTATTGATGCGGCGGCTCCGTTTAAAATTCTTCTAGCCGCTACGTTTTTTATTTTCTTCGGCACCCTCCTAGGAGCTGCCGTGATAGCTTTGGGTAAACAAAAAGAAGCCATCCCGGTATATTTCGGTGCGATGCTTTTCAATGTAACCGCCAACCTTTTGTTTATACCAAAATTTAGCTATATGGCCACTTCCATTACCACGCTTCTAACCGAGTTTTTTGTGGTTGCTGGGCTCGTTTTTTTGGTAAGAAAGACCGTTGTTTGGCCGCAAAAACTATTTGTGATCAAAGTGTTTGTGGCCGCTGTAATCATGGGCGGTTTAATATTTGTTTTGCGGGATGCAACAAAAAGTACGCCGAGTATTTATACGCTGGCCATTTTTATTCCGTTATCCTTTTTGATTTATGGCTTGAGCCTGTTGGTCCTCCGTGCACTCAACCGCGAAGAAATAAAATTTTTCTTCGGTAAAGCCGAATAGAAATATGATTATCGCAATTTTTTTACTATTTGCCATGCTCCCCTTTTTGCCAGCTTTAGCCGTAGACGTAATATATATACCTGTCATAAGAATATTGGCGCCACTCTTGGCCGCCATCTGGCTTATCAAGGGGCTTATAGACAAAAAAGTAATCTTACCGTTTTCTCTTCCGGCAATATACCTGGTTTCATTTTTGGTATTTTCGGGCTTCTCAATTCTGTGGTCAGAAAACCCGCTTTTGGGCATTCGTAAACTGGTTCTATGGATATCCATTTTCCCCTTAAGCGCGGTATTTTTTAGCGCCATAAGCCAAGGCGATAATAAGGAAAAACTAATAAAAGGGTTATCTTTTTCAGCAGCAGTTTTGAGCATTTTTGCCGTTATCCAATTTACGTTTCAGTTCGTAATAAACCCCGAAGTTATAAACGTTTTTTTGGCCGAAAAAATAACGCCTCTTTTCGTGGGCATGCCAACCGCAGAAGTAATAAGAAGCAATTCAAGTTGGTTCGTTGATATAGGCGGGAAAACCATTTTGAGAGCCGTAGCGAATTTCCCAGATCCGCATACTCTTGCCTTATTTTTGGGTTTAGCCTGGCCGTTTGTTGTTAGTCAAGCCATTTTTTCTAATGAAAGGAAAGAAAAAGCTACCTATGCTATTTTTTCTGCTGCGATAACAGCGGCGATTATATTTACTTTTTCGCGCGGTGCCTACCTGGCATTGCTCATTTCGGCAGTAAGTCTAACGATTTTTGCCAGAGCGGCTATAGCCGCCTCTAGCAAAAAAACCAAAATCCTTACCTTTATAGTAGCGGTTCTCGCGCTCATGGTAGTTGGCCCGCTTGCTGGTCCGCGTTTGGCGAGTTCTTTTGATACCAGCGAAGGCTCAAACTACGCCAGGCTTTTAATTTGGCAGGGCGCGTTTGATGTTTTTGAGCAACATCTCTTATTTGGCGTAGGTTTGGGCAATTATGCTCTGACGCAAGACGAATTTGTTTCCAGTCGCTCCCCTATTAACGCGCACAATACCTATTTGGAAATAGCAAGCGAACTCGGGCTATTCGGTTTGTTGTTGTGGACCAGTATTTTCATATCCAGCTTTTTTATACTATTGAAGAAGCAAGACCCGCAAAATAATAAATATATTTACCCGGCTATAGCCGCCATGATTTTTTACCTGGCACACGGATTATTTGAAACGAATATTTATTCTCCGCAAGGACTTGTTCTATTGACGTTTATTTTATCCTTGGTGATGTGGCTGCATGTGAAGCAGAAAGAAACAAGATTTTTTAACACGTAAAATGGATATCATCATAACTCAACCAATTTACACAACACTTATTTTTGTAGCTATTGCTGCGGTGGGTTTTATCGCCGCCATTAAACCGGAGCGCGGTTTTACAGCGGTTATTTTTTTGACCCCGTTTTACATTCTGCGCGTAAGGAATTTATCAATACCCACCAACGGCCTTGAGCTTTTAATTATTGCCGCAGTTATAGGCTGGGCATTTTATTGTTTACGCAACAAAAAGATGTTTTTTACTGCGGATATAAAAATATTGGCATTAAGCGGTTTTATAATAGCTGGCGCGGTACTCTCGGCATTGGCAAGCGAGCCTGCCTTGCGTTTGCCGAGCTTAGCTATTTTCCGCGCATTTATTTTCGAGCCCATTATTTTTGCCTTGGCTCTGCAGGCGGCCATAAAACAAAAAATATTCTCAAGCTCATCAATCATTAGGGCCTATGTTTTTTCAGCCAGTTTTGTCGCTTTGCTTAGTTTGGCTGGCGCCTTGCTTAATCATTTCAACAACTCTTTATTCGAAGGATTTTTAACTTATGATGGCCGGCTCAAGGGGTTTTACCTATCCCCAAACCATCTGGCCATGTATTTGGCACCAGCAGTGCCATTGGTTATAGCACAAGCGGTAAGCCGTCTCATGTCTGCAAGGGATCCCTCCACACGCATAAGCCGTTCCGGCAAGGGGTTCTTGACCTTAATGACACTCGCCGGCCTACCGCTCGCAGATATTTTTTTAGCAAGTATTATTTTAAGTGCTTTATTTTTAACCAAATCTTTCGGCGCTATCGCAGCCACCGCTATTGGTTTATGGTTCTTTGCCACCATCTATTTTAAAAATAGGCGTAAGTTATGGCTTGAAGTAAGCGCGGTGCTGGTTTTGCCGCTTTTGTTTTTAGTAGCAAAAGAAGCGCAGGTTCTTTTCGTGGATCCAGAGCGCTCATCTTTGGCCTCGCGTTTGATGATATGGCGTTCGGCTTTAACAATATTGCGCGATCACCATATTTTTGGAATAGGGCCAGGCAATTTCCAAGAATATTATCTGGCGTATCAAAAATATTTTTCGCCATATCTTGAATGGGCCGTCCCGCAACCGCACAATTTGCTTTTAGCTTTATGGTTGCAAACCGGCATTTTGGGCGTGATCGGCTTCGTGTGGCTTATATTTAATCGTTTTAAAAAATTAGTCAACCGGTTGAAGTCTGACCTCAACCAATCCGATAAAATAATAACCGCCGCAGTTGTTTCCGCGGTGGTTATAATACTTATGCACGGTTTGGTTGATACAACTATTTGGAAAAATGATTTGGCGACAATGTTTTTCGTACTGCTAAATTTATAAGAATTTAAGGCTGACGGCAGAATGGCAAAACTAAGCCTTGAGCGCCGCCTTCCCATACGCAGCCAACGGCCTCACAAGCCGCCTTGCCTTGATTAGTGCAGGCGGTGCAACTGGATATAGAACAAGTGGGTGTAATTGCTCCGCCACCGCCGGAAGAAGTTCCTTGAGGAGCGCAACAATACACATCATGGAAGGCCTCTACGTATCCAGTTGTAGAATTGGTGGTATAGCTTCGTTCTATAGCGCATTCGGTGCGGATGCCACCGCATGTATTGGCGTTACATACGGAATTCGCCTCATCCACACTTACATTATCCATAAGCTTACCGCATTCTGAACGCTGACTGGGACATTTGGCGCCATAAGCATTATCTGCTGTAGGCAGGGTTATTGTTGCAAAATTCACCAAGCTACCATTTATGGCAGCTAAAATGATGTAGGAACTCAAAAGCAGGACCAGTCCAAGAATGGCGTTGGTTATCCTTTCCTTGGCTTCGTTTTGAGAAGTTGAATTGCCCGCACCTGCGGCATATTGGATGCCTGCGACAACCATCATTACCAAAGCAAGGAAACCGGCAGAGCCTACGCCCAGCTTGAATACATAGACGATTAGATCCGGAAGGCTGCCGGTGTTTGTGCCAATTGTTGGATTAAAAGAACCAATAATAGGCAAGCCAAGTCCTTTTTCAAACGGGATACCTTGGTTCGGGTCGTTTATGGTGCATATCGTGGCGGCATTGCTTGTTTGAGCAAAGTAAAAAACCGAAAAGAAAACAATTAAACCTAACATTAAAAGCGCGAATTGCGATCTAATCCTCACATTTTTCAAGATAAATTTAACCATATAAGTTTTATTGCAAGTTTGTATTAAAAACCAAGCGCGTGGCCGATATTGGTCAAAGCATCGCCTATAAAACCGGCTACGCCGCCGACAGTCCCTACAACAAGCAGAATGATAATGATAAATGGAACAAACAGCATCATTATACCGAATACTAACCCTCCAATTATCAAAAACGGCACCAAGAAGCCTAAAGCCAGAGGATTACTTAAGAGGCGCTTAACCACGTGTCTTAAAACGAAGCCTTGCGGAGTGAATTGTTTTACGCCGGAAGTTGCGGCGTCTATTACTGCGCCAATACCCTGTTGACGCAGACTCTGTATGCGCGAGTGCCGCAGACCAGAACTTCTTTGATCTTCGTTGTCTTGAGGTGCCGTAGCCTTGGACGCAACGCGTTTGGCCACCTGCCTTAAGGCAAATCCTTGCGGAGTGAATTTTTTCACGCCCCCCGTTGCCGTATCTATAGCCTTATTAATACCTTGCTGGCGCACGGCTTGAAGGCGCGCGCGGCGCAATTGTGCCTGGCGTTGCATTTCCACGTCTTGAGTTCCATCCATATTTAAAGCTGCTTCTTCGGCCATATGTACTAATTATAATATTTAAAACCTTTATAAGATATAGGACTTACACGTTTGCTTTTTTGAACGGATTAAGATAGCGATGTTTTTAACTGTTTGGGCTACGGCTTTGTTTTAACGCCACCAACTGCTCCGGATCCGATGTTATTATCTTATCTTCGGTATATGAAGCCACTACTTTTATGGCCACATGTTTCAAGCCGGCGAAAAACAGCCCCTCCCCCACCGCGGCTTCCAATAGAAGATATTTTTCTTCATCCGTCAGGTTAAAGGCTTGTTTTACCGCCTCAATTGTCGCGGGAGATTGTTTGAACAATATTTGCAGAGAGGAATTGGTAATTAAAGGCTGGCCGTATTTTGAATTCAGGAAATCGTTGACGTCCTGCGTTATTGTGGACAGGCCCAAGTAATATTTGCGCGCTCGCTTGGCTATGGAATAAAGGAAAGATCCGCCGTCTTCATGTTGCATTACCCACCAGGCCTCATCCACAACCAGCATGCGTTTCTTTAGAGATCCGCGCACCACGTTCCATATATGGTGCAAAATCATGTACATGGCTATAGGCCTTAAAGAATCCTCAAGATCGCGGATGTTGAAGACCACAAGATTATTGTTCAAATCGAGATTTGAAGGTTGATCAACGAACCCGGCGCTCGTGCCTTCAGTGAATTTTTTTAGCCGCGCGGCTAATTCGTCTCCGCCAACCAAACTTTCCAATACGGTAATGAAATCCTTTAAAACCGGTGGGTTAATGTTTTTAAAATCGCTCTCCGGAGTTATGTTGCGTGAGGCGTATGTTTCTTCCACTGCCGTGTCCATCAAGGCTTCTTGAGTTTCGTTTATGGTCCCAAGCATTATTCTTAGCAAGCCCGTAAGCTCAAGAAGATGCGAGCGGAAAATATCGGCTTGGGATTCGCCCTCAACAACCCGCGGCAAATCAAAGGGATTAATTTTATTCTGGCTGGTCAAAGAAATTTTAAAATAACTTCCGCCCACGGCCTCGGCTAAGCGTTCATACTCGTTTTCGGGATCAATAATAATTACGTCAACGCCCACCATAAGCGAGCGCAATATTTCTAGTTTCATGGCATAGGATTTTCCTCCGCCAGATTGGCCAAATATCACTGTATTGGCATTGGGCAGACTGAAACGATCAAAAATAACCAGAGAATTGTTATGCCGGTTAACGCCATACATTATCCCCTTATCCGTCGTTAAATCAAAAGAAACAAAAGGGAAAATTGTCGCCAGCGATTCAGAATCCAGGTTGTTTGTAATATTCAACCAATCCTCGTTGTAAGGGAATGCCGATTTTAAGGCCTCGCTCTGTTGAAATACGGCTGGCTTGGCATAAACCAATTTTCCTTCCAGGAGAGACCTTAAGACCGTTTCCTGTTTATCAAGCTCTTCGGGTGTTTTGCTCCACACTGTTATATAAAGCGAGAACTGAAAAAGATGACTTGAGGCTTGTTGTAATTTGTCCCTTAATTCTTCAACGTCTTCATAAGCCGTTTCCAGTATTGGATCACGCACGAGACCTTTTTCCTCTTCTATGGCTATCTGTGATTCTACCTCAGCAACTTTTTTGCGCAGTTTTTTAAGTATCATTCCGGTATCAATAGGATGTATGTGCATAGAAATATCCATGACCGCATCCATGTTTATTATCGGCGCAAACCAGTTAGTGGATAGATACCGGGGATAGGTGAATATAAAAAACGTCCGGCAGTAGCGCTCCCCTACCTTAATAAAATTCTGACCAAATTCCAGAGCCGCTGGCGCCACCAGATCTTTTAGGGTGGTAATGCCGCGGGCAAAAACCTGACCGGCCTCGGCGAGAATGCGCTCGGTTTCTTGAGAAGACGGCGTTTTTTGTTTTTTAGAAGATAAAATAGACATTTAGCTAAAATTTCTAATTACTAATTTCTAATTGACCTAAGCAACTCTCAAGATACAAGATACAATAACCAGACAAATCACAATAATCAAAAGTTCAAATTCCAAAGCTCATCCTTCGACTCTACTCAGGATGACCCTGAACGGAAACGAATGGGTCAAATGACAATTCATGGATTCGACTTCGCTCACCATGACCCTGAGTAGAGTCGAACGGGTCAATGCTTAAAATTCAAAGGCTTAAAACCGTTTTTGTGCCTTAGTCATTTAGGCTTGAATTGAAATTTAGATTTTGGCATTTGGGTATTGTCTGTATCTTGGGTCTTGGTTATTCGCAACATTTTTGTCATTAGACATAGGGATTTGATTAGAAATTAAGAATTAGAAATTAGACATTTTAAGCTTCTGCATTCAATGCGGCCATATCGGGTACTCCGCCAGTCTCTTCCTTCTCTGGATTATACAGGCCCCAAATTAGTTCTATTAGTTCTTCGGTGGTAAGCATGGTTGACCTAGAGCCCAAACCGCGCAAGCCTTGTTCAACAAATTCTACCCGTTGCACAAGTTGATTGCGAAACTCGTGGAATTTTGCGGCATCTATAAAAAACTCTTTTCTGGACGCGGGCAGTAAGGTGGATTTAATACTGCCCAAGGGGCCGGTGTCTTTGGCCGCCGCGGCTTCAAGCGCAAAGGGCACTATAACATAATAGGTTTTAGACATTATGGATACGGTTTCCACAAAAGAGCGTATGAATTCAATATATTCTTGGGTTTGGATCTTTAAGAGTTCATTTTCTTGGGCGGCCTCTAACTGCGAAAGAGTTGATAAATAGCCGGATATATTTAGGCGGCGCGAATGGACAAAAATCTGTAGATTAAAGTCCAGTGAGTTTAGAAAATTCTGGAAACCGTATATTATAGCCTCCTGTTCGTCTTGAGACTTCAGGCCAAAATTGGTTGCCGAAACCATTAAAATGGCTCGCAAAGAGCCGTCTTTTAACACAATGACATCGTCGCGTATTTGTTCAAATTGTAGGAAAGATTGAGTGGAAGAAGGCATATGCCGTCGTTGCCCGCGAGCTCGCTCGCGGTTGCAACGACGTGCATCCTAAGGAGCGAAGCGACGAGGGACTACCTTAATAAAAAATTCAAGTTTTTAGTTTTAATTTTAAAATTTTAGGATTTACGTACTTGAGTATCTACATCTAGCGCCGTGGCCAACTCCTTTATTTTCTGCACGGTGAGTCCTTCGCCGCCAGCCCGCCTAGATGCGTCAAAAGGAGACTTTTTGTGTTCACGTATCTTTATTCGCGGATTTTCTTTGTGCCATATATAGTTTTTTGGATTTACGGCAAATTTCAGCGCGGCAAATAAAAAAGTTCCGAAAGACCGCTCGTTGATTTTCACGAAAGCGAAGCAAACGCCAGCAACGACGCAAAAGAAAGCCAGCATTTTCCCAACAGGATTTTTTAACAAAACAAATAACAAAGCGGCAGAAATACCGGCCGTGCCCAAATCAATAGCCTGCCATAATGTCAGACCAGCCACAACCTTATCCTGCACGTCAATAAATTTTGGAACTTTAGCTTGCGCCATGGTTGCTCCCGAGCAACGCGAGGGAATGCAACCATGTGCATCCCGAGGAGCGAAGCGACGAGGGACTACCTTAATAAAAAATTCTATAAGCTCGGCTTGTTGCCCACATCTTTCAGATTAACCGTATTACCTTCTAACTGCGGTCCGGAGTTGTCAATTTGGGGAGGCGCGGGGGGCGTTAGAGTAACGTGCGGCACATCGGGCTGTGGAGAATAAAAGCTTTTTGTTGGGGGCGGTGCGCCGCTTATTTGTTCCGTGGGCGGCGATGATGGCTTCGTGTAAAGAGCGTCTATTGATGCGTTTGGCATTGGCGGCAACGGCACACCCGCAGGCCGTGTTGATGGTGGTGGGAGCGGAGGCGACACTGGCGCGGGTTTTGTTTGTTGGGTCCGCGCCTCAACCGATGTTTTTTGAACTGACGACGCGCCTGACGAAGTTATGCCATATAAAGAGATCAACTCTGATTTTACCGGTTGGAAAACCGCGGACGATATCTCTAAAGCCAAGGCTTTAGCCATTTCAATATTAAGATGTTCGGTTTCAACTATATTTCTTACCAAAAGATTTGGATGCAGTTCGCCAAGTAATACCATGCCCACAAGTCCGGAATATACGTAAACACGTTCTTCAACACCATGCCTTTGACACGCCGCGTAAATATCGTCGCCGGTTTTTGGAGCAAGCAAAATATCTTTGACCCGTTTGGGCAAGCGATGATATAACAATTGAAATGATGTGGTTGAAGTTTCCATAATTTTTATTTATTCTCTTCTTCCTGCCGTTTTGTCAGTCTTTCTAAATGGTCAGCGGCCTCATTCGGCGTTCTGAGCTGTTTTACGGGTCCAGCTTTTACGGCCTCAACTATTCTGCCGCCAACTTTATTGAGTTGCGACTGCAATAATTGCGTATCAAAACCGGCTCCGGCTATGGCGGGATTCCTAACTAGATAGTCAAATGTTGGCGCATTGGCTTTGTAGGCTCTGGCCAGGTATTCCTCGTTCTCTGAAAGCTTTTTTATGGCAGCGATTAGTTGTGGTGTAGCATGTCCTGCATCCACCATTTGGCCGATTCCATTGCCAGTTATTCTGGTCATTAACACCTCAGCAAATTCAGAAGCCCCAGTGATATTACCGGCTGCGTCTTTTTCAATGAGCGCATTTCCTGGGATTTGCCTTGCGTTAGCAGGAGCGGCCAGGTTATAACTGCCAGGACGAGCCTCCATCATCTTTTCATAGGCGACCATGCGACTCTTTTTATCTGTGGTATCAACTCCATAAAACGGACTTGTTCTATCCTTACTTAAGAGTTCTAAAGCCAAAGCTGGGTTTGCCCCCACAATAGAGCCTTCTTTTCCAATCTTCCTCAGATAACCGAACGAATTCGTAAAGTCGTCACCCCTTAAGGGTCTTTTTTCGGCTAAGGCAATTAAGGCACCGGCTTTTTCGCGTCGGTCCGTCATACTGCTTAAGCGATTCTCGATACTCTGAACAGCGCGAGGTCCAAGAGAAGCCTCTTTTCTGTATTTTTCCGCATGTTCTCCCACGGCCGCTTCATCGGCTCGCATGCCGCCGCGCAATGGAGCAGAAATCGCTCCTCCAAAAACCGGGATGCGCTCAATGCGTCCAGCGACGCCAGACCTTAGGCCATAAGTTCTATCCTTAATTTCTCTTCCCACTCCCCTACGCACAGCTCTTGCGCCGGCAATGGTCGGAGCGGCTACGAGGCCCGTGACCAAGCCTGCGGCAACTCCTCCGGCTTGGCCAGACATCTTTTTTGAAATAGCCATGCCTTGCGATAAGAAAATAAAGACCGTGATAAACTGCAATATATTTTTACCCACAAGCAGAAGCGGAGTTATGGCTTCATTGGTTAGGGTGTAATTGGTTGCGGCAACAAATATTTTGGTGTCGGGATCGTTCAGATAAGATACCAGCCATGTTGTAAGCCAAATAAAGAACGTGCCGAATACGCCAAACAGTGACCAGGTAATCAATTGATTCATCCAATCTTGGAAGAAGCCCTTAGTTCTAGGCAGGACAAGTGAGATCATGGCTAAGGGCGAAACTATAAGAATGGTCCACAAGATGACAATGCGCATCACAAAAAGTATGGCCAAAAACAATAGCAGGAAAAAGGTTGCGGCCGCAAATACTATTGAGAACATCAGGTTTGCTACTTTCAGCCAAGTGCCGGGTATCTGCGCCCCGGAAGGCGTATTTATTTGTAAATCCCCTACCCGCAAAGCGCTGGCCAATACCTCGCCGATGTTCTTGTTGGTGCCAAAGCCGTTGGCAATGAAAAAGCCCATGATGACGTTAGCGAAGTTTATAACCATCGCGCCCAAAAACAAACTGAAGTTTACCAATATGGCGGCTATCAGGAACTGCGGCATCAGCTTCCTTAAATTATAGTCCGGAAGACCAAGTATAGTGCCGAAAGCGATCACAACCAAAATAAACGCAAAAAACATGTTCACTAAATCTCTAACCACGCCCCAGCCAGTGCGCACCATGTCGTTGTCAAAGTAGCCCATGTAGCGGTTAACATCTACAACCACGAAAGTTAGCAGAGCGCCCGCAAGTGTTACAAACCAAATAAATATTTCCAATATTAATCCTAAAATGAAAGCGATTATCTGGCCTATTAAATCGCAAAGGTCAACGCCGATAGGGCCTACGCCAATAAAACATTGGGCAGAAGCCGCTTGAGGGGCCAAAACACCGCCGGCAATAACCAAAATCAACAACATTACTGCCATTTTGCCCCTATTAAATTTTATTTTTTTAAATGACGTTGAGTGCATATTTTTATCGACAGGCGCTTATATCAAAAGGATTAAAGATGCCTGTATCGGTAGCCTTTTGGATCATCCAAATTTTAATCACACATTGCCAGTCGGAAATATTTGGATAATAAGTACTCGGATTGTTTATATCGTATCTTTTCGACTCATATAGTTCCAAAACTCTGTCAAACCAATCATTGGTAGAGAAATCCACACCAATTTTGGGGTCGCCCAAATTATCATAAACATCTCTTCTCGGCCTGGTTGGAGCAAAATAATTGTAATCTTGAAGTTTATAATTATAACCCAGAGAAACGGTCGGACTATCATCTTCAAAGGGAGCCGGCAGACCAGATCCGACACGATCTTCAACCGGGGCGGTACTTGCGGCGTCTGGCGAAATTAATCGTTGATCTGGAGCAGAACGGAATTTAGCACTCGGTTTTAACCATGCGTCTATTAGTGTGCAGAAATTTGTTCCGTCAGGGTTGGTGTTGCAAACACCCCGCGTGTTATTTGCATTAGCGGGATTGGTTTCGCCGCTATTGCTGGCAACTCGATATCTGTCCAAGATTGTTTTTGGTGTGCCTTGTGGTTCGGCTTGAGGATCCAAATAAACAAAACCCTGTCCAGCCAGATCAAATTGCGCCTGTGTGGCCGCCTGCATTTTTTGCAGCAAAATTACCGCCGGAGAAATAACATACTCTGTATTCATAGCAAAGGAATTTGTATTCCAAAAGAACAGTCCAGGATCAACAGATCCTTGAGTGTCTGTGACGTAGAGATATTCTGGACGGAGTCCCTGTCCGGCAAGATACTCCAATTGCCGTACTTGTTTGGCTTCGTTTACAATTCTGTCTATCTGCGTCTTTGCTCCTTCACGCACGCTTTCCAAAGAATTTGCCGGCAGGGTCATTTTTTGTAGCTCTTCAAAGCGGACGTCGTTTCTATTTACCAAGCTTTTATCAAGCGTCGGCAAGTTCATTAGCTGGCGTATAAGGATTTGTCCTTGTGCAGAGTTTATGTCTATGTCGTGGAGCTCTACATCCTTGGTCGCTGTTTCGATATTTTCTCCGCGAGTTATTTCAAATACGCGTTCGCAAATTGGCTTGACACGATTAAAATTTTGGTCATCAAAAAGGCCGGCTATAAAAGGATCTTCGTTTTCTATTCCACTGCCATATTGATACCAATGACCATAGTGGTTCAATACGCCCAGTTCCTTTTTAAGATTTCTTAAATTTTCTATGCTTTCTGATGTTGAGTAAGGATTCTTTACTGCATAAGTACTTTTAGGATCGGCGCCATTGTTGCCAAACAAAAAGTCTTGTTGATCCCATATCAAATAGTTTATGTAGCAAGCCGCAAAAGCCCGCCCCCTGTTTACCGGCTCACCAAAAATGAACTCAAACGGATCGTGTATTATTCGAGGCCCTTTTAGCGGTGATATCGTGGGGGCCGCGCCATTGCTTCCTGCGCCCTCGGCACCAGCAAGTTTTTTATCGGCAATGTCATAAGCCAAACCAAAATCTTGCAATTCCTTTAGCGACTCTTGATAAAGTTTGTTCACGTCTTCGCGCGCTTTCTCAATTTTGGTTAGCTCAAAAGAAGCGGTAAAGTCTTCTTGGCGGTTGGCCAAGGTATTAAAAAGGTCGGCCATGAAACTTTCAAGGCTTGTTTCAAATTTTGTTCCGGCATCCTGATTTACCACGTAAACTGGAACAGCGGCGAGAGCAGGTCCCACACTTTCAAAAATAAAAATAAATATAAGCGTGGATAAGCCAAAAACACGCGTCAGGCGCGCAAGAATTTTATGGACTGCAGATTTTTTCATGGGAACTGATTGGCGCGCAGAAATATTTTTCTGCGCGGCTCTGGAAATAAAAATTAAATTTATTTCTGCGAGACAGAGCAGCGGAGAAAAATTTGCCACCAACATCCAAGATTTTACGGAAGAACATCCGGTGGCAGATAGAAATTATACGTGTTTTCAAGGTTCTTGATTTCCGCAATGATACCCTCGGATTCCACGGCTATTTTTGAGTGTTCACCAGAATTCCATAAATTCAGCACATCTTCTGAATTTGAACCGGCGATATTTTTTAAGAACAAAATATATTGCTTAATAAGCGCGAGGCTGTGTTCGTGAACTGCGGCGGCCTGCGAAGGAGGCGTTATGGCGCGGAGGGCTTGCAGTTGTCTTTCGTATTCGGAGATAACTTCATTTAACGCCTCTTTTTGGCCCTTGGCCGCAAGGGCCAACGCTATTTTTATGGTGTCGGGATTATTGCCGCCAAAATCTATGGCCGAAGAGGCAACGAAGTATTCATAAAGTGAGCGAGCCGGTTCAGTTTTAGGTATCGGACTTTGAGTTTGCGGTTCCTGGTCGCCGGTTTGGGCCGTACCGTTCAGTATAGCGTCATCACTTTTGTTTAGGGCGTCCAGAAGGCCAGCCATAAAAGGTCTATATGTTCCCGGTATCGTGTTTTGTGGGTGCGTAGCGTTTTGGTTTGGCGCGTCAAACACCGATGTCAAAAAACTTGAAATAGACAAACCACCTTTCGGCTTCATTATAACACCGCTAGGATTTTTTGCTGATGTGGATAAGTGGCTTATGGGAAAACTATTTCCAAAAGCAAAAAATCCCGCAAGCAACGGGATAGTTATAACCAGCAGGAGCTTGAGAAACCGATATAAAAAGACGCCTTTTAGCATATTAAGTACTTAGCGAAAAGCGTAAAGCGCAAAACGTAAAATGCGGTTTCAAATTGACCTAATTACTCTAATTGATCTAAACAACGTCTAATGCCAAAATTTCTAAACGCGCATTTTGGTCATTGGTGCTTGGATATTGGGGCTTGCTTAGGTCAATTAGAAATTAGAATAATTAGAAATTTACAGCGGTTTTTAACTTTACACTGTTATTTTACGTCTTTCGCTTTAAATTTTACATTTATTGTCATGGCGCCGGCTGTTGTTCTCCGCTGGTTGGGGGGTTTTGAACTGCTGGTGGATTATATTTTTCCTCCAGGCCTAAACGTATTCTTTCCAAAGCATAACCTTGTTGGACCAAGTCCCCTCCCCAGCGCACGTCACGCATAAGTTTTACCGGATCGGTATTAATTTCATACAGGTCGGCGAAAAGCTCCCGCAGACCTTTGAACAAACCAAGATAGCCCTTTTGGAGATCAACGGCTTCCTTGGGCGTCTGCAGGTTGCGGATATGTTGTTCGGTTTCGTTTATGCCGGCCAACACTTTTTCTACCACGTCCGCTTTTTGTTCCTGCACCACGCTTTGGGCAATGTCAAAATAAGACGCAGTTTCGGCAGGAAGCTGGATAGTTGAAAATTCTTTAAGGTAATTTTTTACCGCGTCGGTACCATCGGCCGCGGATATATTTATGTCGCGGTCGGATATTTCAGGCAGGATAAAAGCATCCATCTTTTTTTCAGTCAAGAATTTTTCTATCTGTTTTTCGTCAAGCCGCGGATCATTGTCTCCGGTTTTGGTCTGGAGCCAGGAAAAATATTGGACAGTTAAGTTAGAGGCAAGTTTTGTATTTTCATCGACGCGCGCACGGCCAGACAGTGTGGGGTCATAACCATTTTTAACCTCATCACCATCTTTGTATCTGTCGCCGTCGGTGTCTGGATTATTGGGATTCGTTCCGTAAATTAATTCCTTGGCGTCGGATAAGCCATCGCCATCTTCATCGTGTAAAAAAGAAGCCGCCGAACCAATGGCCGGCTGGTTTACGGGCGAGTTTGAAAATATGGAGGCTTTGAGATTGCGCACAAAATTGCCGTGCCAAAAAGCCGAGCCGCCATATATGGCCAAGCCCAACATTAAGAGATAAAAACCAGGTTTTATTAATTTACGAAAAAAGCGGCGCATATTCTGTTTTAAGTATGGACCGCTTTAAATGTTTAGGCAAGCCGGGTAGTGATCCCGCCGTTGCGGGATTGATAACCTGACACGAGACTATTTTTGATTTTGGGCAAATAGGACAGCGTTTATTTACAAAACAATAAATTTTGAGATAAAAAATCAGCAGTTTTTAAAAGCCGCCGCCTAACGCCACGGTATTTAAACTTTATATTCGTTGTTTAGAAAAGAGGCTTGGAAAAGTGGGGTGGATAAATATACATGTAAATAACATCCTCGTATTTTTCAAGAAATTCTTTGAGCCATTCGGCCTCTTTTACTAACATAACCGGATCATTTTGGCTAGCGTTGATTTCACTTAGTATGTCGTGCACGGTTTTGATGTAAGCAAGATCCCGTTCTTGGGTCATTCTTGCATAGCCTCGGGTATTCTGCAGTGCGTTAAATGTCGCCTGCGCCGTAGTTATCATTTGTTCCAGTTGATACCGCTTATTTAGGTCTTCAAGGGAAATAATAAATAGATTTACATCGCCGCCGGCCTCATCGAGTTTTGTATTTGCCTCATAAATATAATTAACCAATTCCTCTGGCAGAGGCGCAGATGAATAGCGTTTTTCTAGATATTGGAACAGCTCTTCATCTGACGGCGTAGTATTCTGTAATATTACCTTGGCGGACTCTTCAGCGCTTAGCTCTTGTAATATAACATGGTCAAGCCCTTTTTCCTTCAGAAAATCATCTACTTCTGTTTTGGTCAGGGTCAGATTATTCAAGGATGATTTTTGGCGTTTCCAGTCGTAAAACTGCACGGTTAAATTTGTAATCAATTTTGCATTATCTGATATGTTTCCGCCCTTAACCGCAGGATCTTTTCCTTGCGTTATGTCTTCGTAATCAGATATGCCATTTTGGTTAGTATCTTTATTTTCCGGATTGGTGCCATAAATTGATTCTTGATAATTCGTTAAACCATCGCCATCATCATCGCGGAACAAATCTGAGGATTGAAAACCCGCAGGTTTTTCCAGCTTCGGAGTTGGCGGCGCGGGTTGGTTATACGATGTTTGTTGTTGCGGGGCTTGATGTTTGTAATTAGGACTTAAAATAAAACTCACGGCAAAAACGCCTAATAATATAAATATACTTATTAAGCCAATCTTTAATTTTTCAGGAAGTTGGAGCATGGATTTTTCAGAACTATAAACAGCTTTTGCCGTTGCAGTTTCTAAGAGCCTTAATCATTTCTATCGAGTTAGTATTCGGCCATATGACACTGTAGTACTTAGTATGATTCATTATGGTTTTGCCCAAAGAGTCGGGCTCTTCGCGATCAGTTAGACCAAGAGCATGGCCGACTTCGTGGTTGATAAGCCACCTTGAGCAGCCGTTTAAATAACGAAAACAGCTTCCTCCGCCAGCAAAGGCAATTCTGTTCCAATCGTAATCGCGGTGCGTAATTTCCGTGCTGCCGCATATATTATTGTACGTACCCATCTTTTGGGAAAATGATATACATCCGCCAACGACTTGGTAAGCCAACGTACAATTAGGGTCGTTAATCAACGCAATATCTGTCGCAGATGACTTGTACGTGTCAAAACTAAAGTTTACGCCGCTTTTTTCCCAGCCGCGTGAATCAGTCAGTGTATCTATCACAAAATTCCTTTGAGTCGTAGTCATGTTAATCAATGACACGCGGATGTCGTTGCCGTGTATGGCTCGTATGTGCGTACTGCCGCGAGTTTTGCCGCCCTTGGGATCGTTGATACAGCTATTGGAAGTATAATTAGGATAATAAGGATTAAACACTTTTTCATAGCCCGAAAATACGAACTGGTAATAATCATTATGTGGCGAGCCAAAAGACGGGAAACGTCCGTCCGTATACCTGTCCAGAGTGTCAAATTCGCATTGGCTACTTTGGCACGTGGCCACACTGCATGATTGTCCTTGGCTAGTGCACCCATCTTGATTTGTGCAGGTATTTGTGGCGTTTGGTATTAACGCACAGGTGCCAGATACGCAGCCCAAGTAATTTCCGACCACCGGATTATATTGGCAAATACCAGATATGCACGTGCCTAGTGAACAGCTAGAATTGACGCAGTCTGCGTCTATTGTGCAGGTGGTTGTAGGCGGCGGACTTATATCTGGGCTTGATTGTCCGCAACCACAGGTTTGGGTGATTGAATCCCACAGATAAGCCGTTCCGAATCCGCCAACAGCCGCACAAGCATCTCTACATGTGTCACAGCTGTCGGCAGGGAATTCTGGGCCGAGAAAAGGTTCGGTAGATAAAGTTAAGTCGCCGCATTCTTCGCCCAGCGTAGTGTCGACAGCTTGAACAGAGAATTTAGTTTCAACCGCCTTTCTTAAAGAAAAAGGCGAGTTATAAGACTGCAACGCAAAGGCCGCGGCTATGATTAGCATGGAAAGCAATCCAAATATCCACCATTTTTTTATTATTCTGCCCCTTATTTTAATCATTTATAGCGGTTAAGCTTCTGATATTACTATTATAGCTTAATTTCCGCGGCAAGACATTCCCAGTTTCGCACCGAAAGTTCTTGGGCGCGGGCAGTGGTTTTTATACCGTAATGCGTAAAACAATCATCTATTGTTTGACTATCCAATTTTAAAGCCCGTTTTAAATTTGCGCGCAGTTGTTTTCTGGGATGCGCAAAGCCGGCACGCACAACGGTAAAAAATTTTGCAGATCCTTTTTTTGGCGGAATTGACTCACCAACCTTTATTTTTATTATGGCAGAATCAACCCCAGAAGGCGGCCAAAAATTATCCGGTAGGATATTATTAATTAGTATTTCGGGTGTGCCATAGTATTGGACCGATACAGCAAGTAGACTCATGCGTGGCGGTTGAGCGCAAATTCTTTCAGCAATCTCTTTTTGCAGCATCAAGAGTATTTCGGTGGGCGGATTTTTGCTTTCCAAGGCATGTCGTAGAAATCGTCCAGTTATCCAATAGGGTATATTTGATACTATGCGCCAAGGCGCTTTGCTTTGAGAATACGGCAAAGCGTCAAGTTTAAGAACGTCCCCCTCAACAATTTTTACGTTTTTAAAGCCTCTTAGTGCATCCTTTAAAACCAGCACTAATTCAGGATCTTTTTCGATAACCGTCACCTCTTTTGCTCTTCGCGCAAGTTCTTGAGTGAGCGTGCCCGCTCCCCCGCCGACCTCTAATATACGGTCGGTTTTTTTAATGTCAGCGGCCTCAATTATTTTTTCGAGAATTGTTGATGAAACCAAAAAATTCTGCCCCCAGCCCTGGCGCGGAGTTATGCCGTGTTTGGCAAACAACCGTTTAAGTATTTTAATGTCGGTTAAATCCAGAAGTTTAGGTTTTAGCGTAGAGGGTTTAGGGTTTAGTTACTATACCCCCAACCCTAACCGCTAACTAAAGTAGTTGTTCCACTCTCACCGGTATAATCCCTCTATAAAGAGGAGAAAGCATTTTGAAAGCCGTGGCTTCAAGATCAATTATGCGGCCCGGGATAGTTGGTCCGTAATCGTTTATTTTCACTATCACTGATTTGTTATTATTCAAATTGGTCACGCGTACAAAAGATTTTCTTGGGTATGTTGTGCTGGCAGCGTATAATCCCGGGAATGCGTTATACCAACTGCCCAAAGCCTCGTCTACCCTGCCTATTACTATTTTTGTGCCGCGCAATTCTTCTTGCGTTTGAGGTTTTTCCAAAACAGTCGAGCTAAGCATTTTTTTCTTGATTATTCGCCCGTCCTCTTTTAATATTTCGAAAGCCGCACTCTTTTTGCCAAGCACCCCCGGTTTTATTATTGTAATTTTGCCGTAGGAGTTTTGGGGATCATCCGAGGCAATATGGTCAAAGGGTATGTCTAAAATTTCCGTAGTAGTTTCTAAAGAACGCCTTTTTATTTTTACGGTTAATTTTTGTTTTATACTCGTTTCTTCTGCGGGCGTTATAATATCAAGCTCTCCAAGTTTGATTCCCTGTTCTGTTATGAATCCGCCTACAGTGTTTGCGTGTGTGAGGGCTTCGCGCTTTACGTCGTCATCTATGATGCTAATTACCGTTGCGTGATCAATAAAAATATTTTCGTTTGCGGAGATTTCCGCGTCGGGAGACTGGCTGATGATGTCGCCATCTTGTGCCGACAAACCCAAGACTGCTAGGGCATCGCGCACCGAAGAATCAGTTGGTACGTCAATCCTGTAGTTTATTCCTTCCTCTATTATGTTGATCTGAACAGTGTCGGATCCCGACTCTTTACTCTGATTAGCCAAACCAATCCCATCTTGGGCCCTGGCTTGGGATCCGGTTTGGCCTATAAGCAGCTGCAGGCCAGTAAACATTCCGGCAAGAAAGAGAGCTAAACGCATAAAAACACTTATATAATAAGAAATATCTAATAATTCCGCCAATATTTATCTTACCCTATCTGTTGACAGACCGCTACTTGCGGAGTTAGGCTGGTTGGTAGCGGCCTTAAGTGGCCTTTTTTCATGAGTGATACCGAAAAACAAGGCAATCTTCTAAATCTAGGCAACATAAACACCCCCAGCAAATCAAAAACCCGCATGGCTTTCTTGCCAAAGCTGTTTTTGAGGTGGTTGGGCAGACGTATTTCCGGCGGTGCATTAGTTTCGTTGGTTGCCCTTGGTTTATTTGGCGGCAGTTATCTTGCACCCAACGGCCAAAGTTTTTTGTTTGCATCGGATATTGATACTTCGGGCGGTTCTTATATTGAGGAAGTAGATGTGGATGCCTTAACTGTTTCGCTAGAGCCCTACCCATTTATGCTGCCAGGGCCGGCTTTTTCAGATGAATTCGGCTTGTTAGATTATGATGATGAGCTTGATGAAACCTACGTTCAGGATTTTCTCGTCGCCTACCTTTCGCCGTCTAACTTTCCGACTATTGGTTCAGATCGGCGAACAATAGTCCAGCATACGATTCGTGATGGAGAGACTCTATCATTTATAGCCGCGTCTTGGGGCGTTAGTATAGATACGCTTAAATGGGCAAATAAAATTTCCGATCCAAACTTATTGCAACCAGGAGCGGTGTTAGATATTCTTCCGGTTTCTGGAGTCGCCCATGTCGTGAGAAGCGGAGATACCGCCTCGGGCGTAGCGACAAAATATAAAGCCGATCAAGCAGCCATAATAGCGTTTAATGCCCTTCTGGCAGACGGCGCTCTTCGTGTCGGAGATGTAATCATTGTTCCCAACGGACTAATGCCTCAAGCACCGCGTCCTATTGTGCCAAACATTACTGCTCCTCGTTTTGCGGGAAATATACAAACAGCAGGTTATTTCATTGCGCCGACAACAGGAAGAAATTTTGGGCGTCGACACGCAAACAACGGCGTTGATATTGCAAATCAGTGCGGCACACCTATCTATGCCGCGGCCGCGGGCAAAGTTATAAAAGTCGCCTTTACGGACAGCGCAAAAAGGAACGCCAATGGAGGTTATGGCAGCAATGTGGTGATTAGCCATCCAAACGGTACACAAACTCTTTATGCCCACCTACTTAAAGGTAGCGGTCAGATAACAGTCGGACAGGAAGTTGTCCAAGGACAATTGATATCTCTAATCGGTGGTAGGCCTGGCTTGCCGGGTGCCGGAAGGTCTACGGGCTGCCATTTGCATTTTGAAGTTCACGGCGGCACCAACCCATTTATAAGACGCTAACCATTGCGCAAAAACAATTCGTAAAAGCGCCCCGAAACTGTGGGGCGTTTTTGTTGCTTAATCAGTGTCATTGTGTCTATAGTGTACGGCTTCGGCTATATGTCCAGGGCCTATATTCTCTTCGCCAGCCAGGTCAGAGATGGTGCGCGCCACCTTCAATATTCTGTTGTGACCGCGCGGCGAAAGATGAAACTTATCGTGAGCTCTTTTTAATATTTGCTCGCTTTCACGATTTAATTTACAAAAGGAGTTTATTTGTCTGGTGCTCATCTCGGCATTGGTGTGTATTTTTGAAGCTGAAAATCTTTCTTCCTGAAGTTTCCGCGCCACAATGACGCGCAAGCGTATATCTTGAGAAGATTCGCTGTCGCTTCCACGCAGTTTTTCAAAAGAAACGCGCGGTACCGAAACATTAATATCAATTCGGTCCAGTATTGGCCCGGAAATTTTCCTTTTGTACTTCATTATGTCGCCCGAGCTGCAAACACACGGAACTTCTTGATCGCCCAAATTTCCGCATGGGCATGGGTTTTGAGCCGCAACCAAAGAAAAGCGAGCTGGAAACAAAACCGTTTCCTTGGCTCGGGCCACCGTGACCTCGCCGTCCTCAAGAGGTTGTCTTAGGGCTTCTAAAATAGAACGAGGGAATTCAGGAAATTCATCCAGAAATAAAACTCCGCGGTGCGCTAAACTTATTTCTCCTGGCCTCGGGCTTGTTCCGCCGCCGATTATAGACACTAATGACGCCGAGTGATGAGGAGTTCTAAATGGTCTCTCCAGTATCAAAGGGCGTTCTGCGTGCAGTAGCCCAGCAACACTCCATATCTTAGTGACTTCAAGTGTTTCGTCTTCTGACATGGGCGGCAAGATAGTCGGCATAGCCCTGGACAGTATTGTTTTTCCTGAACCGGGAGAGCCGTGTAATAGAATATGGTGGCCGCCCGCGGCAGCAATTTCCAGCGCCCGTTTGGCCTGCTCCTGTCCGCGTATAAAACCCATATCAAAATCTGATTTTAATACTCCAGCAAAGTTCTTGGGTATGCCGTCCCCTACTTCAACTGCCGCAGCAGTATTTTTTTCTAACTTTAAAACTAAATCTTTAAGAGAATCAGAAGCAATTATTTTTAAGTCTTTAACTAGAGAGGCTTCAGCTTTATTTTCTTTGGGTATAACAAGGATCAAATCGTGCCTTTGTGCATATATGGCCATAGCTAATACTCCTTGCACGGAACATAAAGAACCGTCCAAAGCCAATTCTCCGGCAAAAACAAGATCGGGTCTGGCTTTAAAATTAATTTGGTCGGATGCAATCAAAAAGGCCACGGCTATGGGCAAATCAAAAGCCGGTCCTTGTTTTTTGAGGTCTGCCGGCGCCAAATTAACTATTATTTTTCGGTTAAATCTTTGCGGCGGCTTAGCCCCGCTGGCCTTTACGGCCGCGCCAACTCTTTCGCGAGACTCTTCAACGGCCTTATCCGCCAGGCCAACAATACGGAAATTATGCAACCCCGGATCCAAATCGATTTCTACCCTCACGGGTTTGACGTTAAGCCCAACCACGCTTAAGCTTGATACTTTATTCGCCATAGCATAAATTAAAAAGTAAAATGCTAATTGAAAATTTAAGAAACAATTACCAAGAAACAAGATACAGACAATTTCCAATATTCAATAACCAATAATCAACTTTATGTTTGAATTTTGGAATTTGGGTATTGTAATTTGTCTGGTTATTGTTTCTTGTGTCTTGGTTATTATGACTTTTAATATTTAATTTTTGATCTGCGCCTATTTACAGTTCCCGCAAAGTTCCGCCTCCGGAGAAGCATTAAGACGCTTTATCGGAATGTCCTTTTTGCAATTCAAACATTTCCCGTACGCGTTCTTTTGGATGCGCGTTAGGGCACGTCTTATCGCGCGCAATCTTTCTTCTAAAATGGTTTCGGCTGAAAGCCTCGTACCGTATTCTTCAACGGCCGAGACTTGCGCGTCTTCATCCTGCCCGTCGCCAAAGTTCGGAAAACGCGAGGTAAACTCTCCCGAGCCACCCTTGTTTTTTGTGGCAAAAGAAGCCAGCGTTTCGGAAATGCGCCTTTCTTCAGAAAGCAGTTTATTCTTGAAGTTTTCTATATCCTGTTTAGCTAGAGGCATACCAGGTAGTAGAAGTTCGACTATAATATGTTGCCGAATTTCTAGTTAATGATTAGTGTTATAACGAATTAATGGTTAGAATTAAGTATCACGAAATCGATTGTTCGCCTTCGGCGAACGGTCGAACTTTCACTACCTGGCATAAGAAGCAAAACACTTTGAATATAGTTATTATTACCATACAAAAAAAGCTCCGCAAGGGAGCCGAAGGTACTGAAGATATTGAAGTACCGAAGGTGCTGAGCTCATCGAAGCATTACCGAAAAGTTTCTTAGGGGCGCTAGACGCCCCAGTTTAATTTGGGCGGAGCGCCCCTAATGGAGTTGGCCTTTTCCTCGATTATGGAGGAAATTTCCGCGATTATAGCGGGGTTTGGCTCGAATGAGCCGAAGGCCTATGTGCAGGCAAGTCCGCAGACTTTTCTGCGAGTGTTTTTAGCCCTTCGAAAAATCTCAGGGTCAAGACCTGGCCGATTGCCGGGTTTTAAGGTCCTAAACTGCGGAGCAATCCGCTAGGCGTTAACACCTATTATACCACGCTATGAACCCGCGCCAAATGGCTAGATGTGGATAATTGAAAGCGCGTAATCCTGGTTATTTGCCAAGTAGATCTAACAGAGCGAACATTGATATTCGTGATGTTCCAAAAAGAAACATGGTGTCGCTGAACGCATAGTCTATGGTGAGATTAGGATCGGGCAAATTTAAATATCTTATAGGTATGCTGCGCGAGTCGTTTTGTAAGAATGGCGCTGATTCTTGCTGTGCGGGTGAGCCCATAGCCGATAAAAGAGGCCTAGTATCTTGATACATTGTTGATTCCCAATTTTGCGCGGCATGCAACGCATCGTTTTTATTTTTAATCGGGATAGCAAAGCCCAATCTTTTACCTTCGCTTTGGGTATAAGTGAATATAGTAAATTTGTTCTCATCCAAGGCACTTTCTAAAGTATCTGGTATGGTTACGCCCAAAGCGGAACTATATTCCGAAAAGGTTAAATAACGCTTTTCGGTGTCGTTTTCCACCTTAACCAGCAGTCTGGTGAAAATTCCTTGCGTGCCTGGAGCCTGTAGCGTATTAAGGATAGTGCTGTTGGCTTCGCTTAATTGTCTTATGGTTAAAGTAATATCCGAAGATACCGGTATAATGCTTTCCGGGATTGGTGGGTTGGGTATTTCTTGTTGCGGGGGTGGGGTGACGACGATTGAACCCGTCTTTTGGGATCCGTTTGAAACAAAGATAAAATATAAGGCAACTGCGGCAACGGCAATAAAAACAATAAACCCAACGATTATGATTATTTTTGCCGGAATTTTGCGGCCGGTTTTTAGCGCAGATTCAGACTGATTTGCTGGTTCGGCCATCTGCATCGCCACTTCTTGTCCCAAGCTCAATATATCGTGCTCCTTTACTGGATGCGGCGCCGGTATAGGCCTTGTTCTTGGCAGTACTTCTTTTCGTGTCGGCCCACTCATTTCCGGTGGAATGGCACTCGTTAAAATAGAAGGCGTTTCTTTATAATCTTTTTTTATGGTTTTTTCTTCAACGGTGCCGGCATCTTTTTTAATTTCCGCAAGTTCGGTGAGCTTTTCTGTTTCGGGTAAGCTTGTCTGCATCCTTCCAGACGATTCAAGTCCAAGTACGTCAAACTCTGGGATATTTTTCAATTCCGATATTGAAATTGGTGGCGACGTTTCTTTTTTGAATGGCACTGCTGGCTCTTCTTGCGGTTTGGATTTCTCGGCCAAAGCTCCTTGTAAGTCTGCCCGCGGCTCGGTTGTTTGGCCTAAACTTAAACTAAGATCAGCCAATGAATGAGCCTTTTCACCTTCAAGTCCCGGGCCCTGTTCCTCTTTGGTTGTTTGGGGTTTATTAAACTCCAGAGACTCAATTCTTTCCCCTGGTTTTGAAACGCCTTCTTCCCTTTGCCAAATATTAGCCGGTTCTTGAGGAGCTACCTTGGGCGCATAAAATTGTCGCGGTTTATATTCTCCGCGTTGGATCATAGCAATATCTTTCTGCATTGTGCGTATAGGATCTTCTTCTCTTTCTTCAACCGTATTTTTCGCTGGAACGGCGGCAGGGTTCATATTGTTTAGTATATCACGGAATTTATGGGTATAACCATTAAGTTATATAGTATGATTCTTGGTTCAAAGTCCGATAAAATACCGCCCGACTTCTAAGATATTAGAAGCCAGGCGTACACCATAAACTTTAGCCTTTAATTTTTTAATATTTTTCTAGTGTCTTTGGAAACGATGCGGTCCTCTGCCACGTCGGTCGTCCCGACCACGGTTTTGCCCTTGGGGGTTGCGCGGGCGGAAGCGATCAGCTTCTTGTGTAAAGGCCCCGCTTAATTTTCTTTCCGGCATAAAAGAGTCCTGCGGTTTCAGGTTAACCCTTCCCTGGCTATCTATTTCTTCTACTTCCACGGGCATTTTATCCCCTGTTTTAACCAGCTCTTCGGCGCTGCGGACACCCCAGGCGGCTATTTTTGAATTGTGCACTAAGCCTTCTTGGCCCGGAGCTATTTCAACCATGATTCCAAAGGGGAACATTCTCGTTACCGTGCCATCGAATTTTTCACCCGGCATGATTTCTCTGGTTAAGTCATTTATCCAGTTTAATGCTTTTTCCGCCGAAACTGGATCTTTGCCGGTTATGTAAATTTTCCCGGTTTGTTCTATATCTATCTGCGTGCCGGTTTGTTCCGTGATAGTATTTATCATTTTACCGCCAGGTCCTATTACATCGCGGATCTTATCCGGATTTATCATAAGCGTGAGTATTCTCGGAGCGTAAGCGGATAAGCTTGGACGCGGCTCCGGCAATGCTTGAGACATAACATCCAATATTTTTAGACGCGCCTCTTTGGCTTGCGCAAAGGCGGCTTCAAGCATTTCTAACGTGGCTCCTTCAATTTTTACATCCATTTGCACTGCGGTTATGCCATCCCGGGTTCCGGCCACCTTGAAATCCATATCACCGTAGTGGTCTTCCGGGCCCTGTATATCAGTAAGCACCTTCCAGTGGCCTTGGCTATCGGTCATCAGGCCCATGGCTATACCCGCGGCCATTTTTTTGATGGGCACGCCGCCGTCCATTAAAGCAAGACAGCCGGCGCATACCGAAGCCATAGAGGAAGATCCGTTTGATGACAATATTTCTGAAACTATCCTTATAGTATAAGGGAAATCATCTTTATCCGGAATAAGGGGCGCTAAAGCTTTTTCGGCCAGCATGCCGTGGCCGATTTCTCTTCGGCCTGGGCCGCGGAAAAAACCAGTCTCGCCCACAGAAAACGGCGGAAAATTGTAGTGGAGCATAAAGCGCTTCTTGCGTTCGCCCTCCATAGTTTCTATCAGCAGTTCGTCGGAAGGTGCGCCTAAAGTTAGCGCGGCCAGCGACTTGGTGTTACCGCGCGTAAATAATGCCGATCCGTGTATGCGAGGCAAGATTCCCACCGAAGATGAAAGTTCGCGCAATTCGTCTAAAGCGCGGCCATCCGGCCTCTGGTTGCCATTAATAATTTTTTCATGGACGATTTTATCAGTTTCTTCTTCCAGAACCGCCAAAGCGCTGCGTATATCAATATTTTCTTCAGAAACTTTTTGCAAAAGCGCCTTTTTTAATTCATCCATTTTTCTCGCGCGTTCAAGCTTATCTATTGAAGTGTCAAACATGACCTCCCCAAGTTTTTTACCCAAAAAAGACAATACAAAATCTTTGGTTTTTTCGTCTGGTTCGGCGAGAATAACCGAGGCCTTATTCGGTTTGACGGTTTTAACTATTTCTTCCTGTAAGGTAAATAGTTCTTGCATCGCTTTCTGCGCGACAGTTATGGCTTCTACGGCTTCCTTTTCGCTTAATTCGTAAAGGCCACCCTCAAGCATGTTTATGCGCTCGCGCGTTCCGGCAACGACCAAATCCAGGGAACTTGAGCTTCTTTCTGCCGTTGTTGGAAACATTATCCAATTACTTTCGCTGTCTCGGCCTATGCGTATTCCGGCTATTGGACCACCCCACGGAATATCAGAGGTGCTTAAAGCCAAAGAAGCGCCTATTATGCCCAACACATCAGGATCATTTTCGTAATCGTAAGAAAGGGTTGTGGCCACAACCTGCACTTCATTGCGCATGAATGCTGGGAAAAGAGGTCTGATTGTTCGATCAACAAGACGAGCCGATAACACGGCTTCATCTGACGGGCGGCCCTCGCGTTTCATAAAACGCGAGCTTTTTATTTCACCGGCGGCGTAATATTTTTCTTCAAACTCCACCATAAGCGGGAAAAAATCAATGCCCTCGCGGGGGGTTTTGCCCATGACTGCGGTGACCAAAACTATCGTGTCTCCGCACTGTATTAGAGCCTCGCCGCTGGCTTGTTCGGCAAGATGAGGTAGGGATACTTTTATTTCTTTTCCGCCGATATTCGCGCGGAAAGTTTTTATTTCCTTCATGAAATTGAGCTCTGGCAACCGTCACCCACAAAGGAGTTCGTGAAAACCAAGTGCGCTTGTAGTAAAGACGACATGGTCATCTTTTTCTCAAGCATTGGCAGGGAATAAGAGTAAAAGGCACTTTTAAGTATTTGAATGCGCTTTACTCCAATTCCCTCGCGTTCACGGGCTTAGTTAATTTGAGCCCTAGATCCTATTGCGATTGGCAATGCGCTTAGAGCGATTACTAATAGATATTAAGAACTTTGAATTTTGTCCAAGATCCAAGAAATCATCAGCCGCCTCCTTTAGTTTTGCTGAAGCCGAGCGGCCAAAGGCAGCAACTTCTACCTGTACTCCCTTTTGCATTTTTAGAAATTCAACCAACGGGATAAAATCTCCGTCCCCTGTAATCAGTATTATCGCGTCAACCAAATTTGATAAACGTATAGCATCCACCGCTAGCCCAACGTCCCAGTCGGCCTTCTTCATTCCGCCGGCAAAAATCTGTAAATCCTTACTCTTGACCTCAAAGCCAGCCTTGACCAATGCGTCAAAAAAGGCCTGTTCTTCGTCCATTTCGCCAGCCTTGACTACATAGGCCAGTGAACGTACCAAAAGACGGCCGGCAACGGCTTCTTCCAGGAGAGCTTTAAAATTAACTCTCGAAGAGAAAAGGTGCTTGGCAGAATGATATAAGTTCTGTACATCGACAAGTACGGCAACCCGCTGGTTTGGATGTTTAATTACAGTCATTTATTTTAGGCCCAATTTCTTAACCAACGAATTGTAACGCTTCTCATCCTCGTCTTTTAGATAGTTAAGAAGGCGTCTTCTTTTTGCAACCATCTTCAACAATCCGCGGCGAGAATGATTATCCTTTACGTGGTTTTTTAAGTGGCTACTTAGCCGATCTATTTCTTCGCTCAAAATAGCAATTTGTACCTCGCTTGAGCCGGTGTCGGTATCATGTATTTTAAATTTTTTGATAATATTATCTTTTTGTCTAGTAGTTAACATATCGAATGAAGCATAGCATAAATATTGCGTATTGAAAACCCCGCGAAAAAGCTTTTGTACAAGGATAAATTATGTCGTACAATATAACCAATGATTAACCGCGGCCCCATAAGCGAATTAAAAAAACAGTTTCTTGAATATATAGAAGTAGAAAAAGGCCGTTCAGCCAAAACCGTAGAGAATTATGACCATTATTTGGAGCGGTTTTTCACTTGGCTTGTTGAAAATGTGAAGCCCCGTACCGAACGAAGTTCTGGTACTGGGGTTTCACGTGAAACCCCGTTAGAGGTCTCGCCCGCGCTTGCGCGCCCGCGAGAGTCTGCGGGGCGGGCCGCCTCTAACGAGGTGGAACCCCCTGTAGAAAAGCCTACTCTTTCAGATCTAACAGAAGAAAAGGTTAGAGCGTTTCGTGTGTGGCTCAACCGGAAATCGTTATCCAAACAGACACAGAATTATCACGTAATCGCACTGCGCATGTTCCTTAAGTTTCTTGCCCATAAAGGCATTGATGCTTTGTCCGCGGAACGTTTGGAGCTTGCTAAAACAGGCGCAAGGGAGGTTGATTTTCTTGAAGGTGAGGATTTGGAACGCATGCTTAGTGCGCCAAAAGGCAATGATTTGCGCGCGTTGCGCGACCGAGCGATATTAGAAACCCTTTTCTCCACCGGCATGCGTGTTTCAGAGCTATGCGCCTTGGACATAGATCACATCAATATTGAAAAAGGAGAATTTGCTGTACGCGGGAAGGGCGATAAAATTAGGCCGGTTTTTCTATCGTATCACAGCAGAGAAACAATAAGGGATTACATGAACGCCCGCGCCGTAATAGTGGAAAAAGCCTTGTTTGTAAGGGTACCTCGTGGTAAGAATTCATTAAATAATGGTAATAATTTTACGCGCTTGACACCAAGATCGGTTCAGCGGTTGGTTCAACACTACGCGCAAAAAGCCGGCATAGTTGGTAAACACGTAAGCCCGCACACATTAAGACACTCTTTTGCCACCGATCTTTTGAGAAACGGCGCCGATTTGCGTTCGGTACAAGAAATGTTGGGACATTCTTCCATAACGACTACGCAAATATATACGCACGTCACAAACCCACAGCTAAAAAAAGTGCACGAAAAGTTCCACAAAGATCCTGAATAGAACAAGTAATTAAGATGTGTTCTACTAACCCGTAAGCAAAAAATGTTTCACGTGAAACATAAGCACTCTATATTATAGTAAAACCCCGCAAGCTATGTGCGGGGTAATTCTTAAAGGCCTTGCTCAAGGAACATTTTGGCTCTTACGTAGGCGACAAAGAGATCGCTTTTGTACACTGGGTACATCCTACTGTCTTCTTTGGCCGCTATCCGAGCCTCTTTTCCGCTCTCGTATAGAGCGACTATTTCCTCTACCGGTACTACAACAGCTTGTTCTACCGGAACAGGATCGAAGTCCTTATCGCGCGAGTGGTCAACCCAGCCGCTTTGGTTTGTGGCCTTTGCGTCTCTGCCGTTGTAATAGATCTTGGCGTGGTTATCGCCAGAAAGTATTACGTGGAGCAGATCTCGATCTTCTACTGTGATAGCTAAGCCGGTTTCGTGGCCAACTTCGCGAATGGCTCCTTCAGTCGGCAATTCATTGTCGTGCATTTTGCCGCCCGGCAGGCCAAAACCACGACGTTTTGTGCCCACGAATTGGCCAGTGCTTGCAGAGATGATCGGCTCTTCCTGGTTGAGAACAAAAACGATTCCTGGTTCCTTGATCTTCTTCAAGAGTATAACCGTTTTCACGGTTATTTCGTAGCCAGAGCGCACCAGATTTTCTGCTTGCGCCTGAAGACTCACAGCGTTCTCCTTTAAGTTTGAGGAACGATATTCATACTATAGCACATCTCTTACAAAAAAGCAAGGTTTCACGTGAAACCCCGTTAGAAATCTCGCCCGCACTTGCCCCGTTAGAGGCCCTCTTTTGGGAGGCAGTCACCCTTGACGATTTGCCTCTAACGGGGCTTGCGCGCCAGCGAGGACCTTTGGGGCAGGCTGTTTCTAACGGAGTGAGACCATATCGTTTCCACCTTTCGCTTAATGACTTTACAACAAAATATAAAATGCTATGCTATACAAAAATTAAAGAAGGAGGCACCTTAAAGTGCCGATGTGGATGTCTGCAGCCGTAAAGGCATTTATCGCCGCCAATGCCGCTGGTGATGAGGAGTTAAAGCGAGATATTCAGGCAGAACGATCTCGCATCGAACAGCAACTACAGATCGCGCAGGGTTATCGAAATACGCTCGAAGTAACGGAGCGTGACCTAGATGAATTTATGAGAAGGGTTGAATGGGTGATGGAACACCCAAATTGTCTTGGATTTTCAAGCTGGATCAGTCACCAATGGTGAGTGAATCCGATATGGTGCGCCCGGAAGGATTCGAACCCTCGACAGTCTCCTTAAGAGGGAGCTGCTCTACCAACTGAGCTACGGGCGCATATAAGCCGCTTTCGTTTTTGGCGAATGAGCGGCGTTTAACTATATCCCGGGCCTGTTTCAAGCAGGTCGACGTTTATCCTGTTTATCCAGATGTTATGCAGTTTATGTTTGAATTGCCACAAGTCGCCGTTATTTGCGATTAGGCAGTCGGGCGAGACTTCTTTCAGGCAATCATTAACACGTTGCCCGTTTTCGTCTTGGCCGTACCCTTTGTCACGCCGGTCCAACTGGCGGAAATCTTTAAGTGCTATTGCCCCGCCGTCGCGTTCTTCTTCGCGCTTTTTAAAACGTTTGAAGCGTATCAGCTGGTTGGCCGTGACACCAATGAACACACACCGATTGTCGGTAGCGCGTCTTATCTCTTGCATTTCGCCAGGGTTTCTCACGCCATCAATAATGACAAAATTGTTGTAGTCTTGACCGTTTTCGAGAGCCATTTCCAAAACCATTTTCGCCAAGGCGCCGGAGCCGTGAGTAGCGCGTAATTCATCCCCGATGTCTTGAAGAAGATTGGTGGTCGGATTTTCAACGCCGCGTTGGCGGGCAATTTCCCGCAACGGATCAGATAATCTGAAAATTTGGAATTCAAAACTGCCGGCAAATGGATTAGTTGCTATTTGTTGAAAATATCTGGCAGCCTCGCTTTTTCCAGCCGCCTTTTGGCCTATTAGGGCTATTGCAAAGCCAATCTGTTTTCCTGACATGGACTCACCCCAAATTTAAAAAGAACTTATCCTTAATTTAAGGATAAATTGTGCATATTGCAATAGCAAAATTTTATACTGCGTCCCCACGAGGATTCTCCCGACGTTTCAGTCGGGATCCTCCGATGGAGTCCGATACTCGGCCTTATGCGGAGTCATCGGACCGACTTCTAGCTTTAAAATTTATAAAATAGTGCGTCGGGAGAACCCATAACCTTCTGGTCCGACCCAGCCACTTCCAGTGCCCCCGGGAGGATTCGAACCCCCAACAACAGTTCCGAAGACTGTTGTGATATCCATTTCACCACAGGGGCAGAGGAAGGAGCTGGGCTATCCATTGAGCTAAGGGCGCATATTATATACCTTTAAAATACTTGTGCCGTATACAAAAGTCAAAATTTGTTAAAAGTATCAGAACATGATTAAGTATAATTGTATGCGAGAAAATAAAACAGTTTTGGAAGAAATAAAAGTGCCGGATAAGATTCAGCTGCCAAAAGAAGTTAAAGAGACGATGCAAAAGCTGGATAAAGGCGGCTTTAAGGCTTTTGTTGTGGGCGGGTGTCTGCGCGATATATTATTGAGCCGCGATCCCAAGGATTGGGATATAGCCACCAATGCCGAGCCAGAACAGATTCAAGAGATTTTTCCGGATTCATTTTACGAAAATACTTTCGGCACAGTCGGCATAAAAACAGATTCAAAAAAAGAAGAGCTGAAAGTAATTGAAGTCACTACTTTCCGCATCGAAAGTGATTATACCGACAAGCGCCATCCCGATTCGGTGCATTTTGCGAAAACCATTGAGGAGGATTTATCGCGCCGCGATTTTACCATTAACGCCATGGCTTGGGATGGCAAAACGCTTATTGACCCTTATGGCGGACAAAAAGATCTTAAAAAAAGGACTATAAGGACTGTTGGCGATGCCGATCGGCGTTTTCAAGAGGACGCCCTAAGGCTTATGCGCGCTATACGCTTTGGCTCCGAGCTCAATTTTGTTTTGGATAGCAGGACAGCCGAATCCATGCACGATCATGCCGGCTTGCTGGAGTTTATTTCTAAGGAGCGCATAGGAGACGAATTCCGCAAATTAATCATGACTACGCACGCGGCACGCGGCATAGAACTTTTGCGCGATTTAAAAATGCTAAAGTTTGTTTTGCCTGAACTTGAAGAAGGTTGGGATGTTGATCAGAATAAGCATCATATTTATACGGTGTGGGAGCATAATGTACGTGCCTTGCAATATGCTACCGAACAAGGATATTCTTTTGACGTGCGCTTGGCGGCGTTGCTTCACGATGTGGGCAAACCAAGAAGTAAGCGCGGCACCGGTCCGGATTCAACTTTCTACGGCCATGAAGTTATCGGTGCCAAGCTTGCCGCGCGGGCCCTGGAGCGTCTGCACTTTTCTAAAAAAGAAATAGAAAAAATATCTTTGCTGGTGCGCGCACATATGTTTAATTATGATCCAAATGTTGTCACCGACGCTTCAGTAAGAAGGCTTATAGCCAAAGTAGGGGAGGAGAACATAAAAGATCTGGTTCAAGTGCGTGAAGCTGACCGCATAGGCTCAGGCGTCAAAAAAGCCGTGCCTTATAAGCTTAGGCACTTTATGTTCAGGATTGAGAAAGTTCTGGCCAAACCGGTTTCGCGCAAGACCATGAAGCTTGATGGAAATGAGCTTATGACTGTCTTGAAACTTGAGGCAGGACCGCGCGTGGGCGCAATTTTGGAAGCATTATTTGAAGAAATTTTAGATGATCCAGGGCGCAATAAGAAAGATTACCTTGTTGCGCGGGCAAAAGAATTAAATGAGATGTCAGATAAAGAACTTGGGGCCTTGCGCAAAAAAGCACAGGATAAGTACGCCTCAGTTCTTGAATACGAGGAAGGATTGATGAAAGACAAATATGGCGTATAAATTTCTAATTTTTAATTTCCAATTTCTAATTATTCTTAAAAATAAATTGAAGACTGTGTCATGGTGTACCCAGCCCCAATTCTTAATTAGAGCTGGGCAGCAGTATGTCCTGGCACGCATTAAAAAACTCGGAGATTAGTATACCGGTAGTACGCACGCTTCGGGTGCGTGAAGACCGGGTTCGATTCCCGGATCTCCGACTAAAAATTTCTAACGAGGCAAGGGTGCGCTTGTCCTGAGCATATTGAAGGATAAAGACCGAGTTCTTCCGCCCAGCCCCAGTTTGAAAAAATAACAAACTGGGGCTGGGCGGGATTGCTGTTTGTTTCCAATCGTTCCGACGAGACTTCGGAACTTTTGGACAAACATGGAAGATTCTCGGCGCCCCGACCCAGTTTTTAATCAAGACCGATTTCTACTTAGGCGAATGCAGTTAAAACAAGTGTGTCCAAGCCATTGAACCATTACGGTGATATTGACAAAATAATTAGGCATGTTATAATGTAATAGCGCTACCAACCCCCATGGGCGAGTCGTGGTCACCGTAAGGGTTGAGCGCCGTGAAATAGGGGGGGGCGGCAAGAAATATAAAATGTCGCCCCCTCCACCTTCTTTGAATATCGGTTGGGCGCTCCGTAGTTGCGGGGCGCTTTGTTATTGGTATTGAACGCTTTTTCATAACAGGGTAATCTTGGGTTATGGAGGACGAGCAAAGACATTACGACCCAAAGGAGGTCACGGAATCAAAGATTCACGAAATAAACTTTCCCGAAGGTCTTTCAGAAAAGGACATTGAATTGATCGTTGCGCAATGCAAACATCAGGGCGCCACGAGCTCCGAACAAGTTAAGGGCTTTGCCGAGGCCTATAAAGAAGCAAAGGAAACCGCTTTTGATTCTGAGAGGTTGGAATCTATAACCGCTGAAGAGGTAAGAGAGCTTATTTTGCGGTTTGGCGAGCTGACAGAAAATATTAAAAACAAAAACGGGTTCCGTACTGTTCCCGCCAGGTTCAAAGATTTTTCTTTTGCTTTGCCGCCGGATCTCATAGAAAGAGCGATAAGCAATTTTTCTCAAGCGTATGCCGAAGGACTTTTAGCATCGGAAGAATACTATCTAATTTTTGAAGAGATACATCCGATGCTCGATGGTAACGGAAGGATAGGGGATCTACTTTGGAAAATAGATGTTACCCGCAAGACTAAACATTGGCCGCAAGAATTGCCACCGGATGTTTTTGGCCCAAAATAATACCAACAAAGGTGATTTTGATGGATAACCGTATTCGTCCCGCAGGATTTCCGGGCCTATAGTAAAGTGTATGGGTAGTCTCGCTATCGCGGGATTGCGTCCAGCCCCAAGCTTTGGAGCTGGACGGGAACATTCGCCCCGCATAAGTTTTTGGGGATATAGTAAAGTGGTATTACGGCGCATTCGCATTGCGCAGGCCCGGGTTCGATTCCCGGTATCTCCACCAACAGATCCCGCGTATATCAAATATGTTATATTTAAATTGTGGCCAACCCAGAACTCATTAAATATTTAAAAGATAACGCGAGTTTGCCGCGAGAACAAATTTGGGCGCAATTGCGCAAGGCAGAATGGCCGGATAGTGAAATTCAGGCCGCCGAAGACGTAATTGCTTCGGAGGGAGGTAATGTGCCAAACAAGGTTTTAAAAGCGGCGACGGCGGGTGCCAAAACATCAAAATCGCACCGATTGCCAAGAATAATATTTGTGTTGCTGGGACTGACGGTTATACTCCTTTCGGCTGTTTTCGCGACTATGCCTCTGCAACGTTCTGCGGCGCAAAAAGCGCAAAGAGACGCGCAACGTGAACGTGACATGTCTACTATTAAACTTGCTATAGAATCTTATTACAGCAAAAATGGCGTTTACCCAGCTACGTTAGAAGAACTATTAAAAGAGCATATTATAGGTTTTATACCCAACGATCCTTTAGCCAGCACTAATTACACTAATTACATGTATGATGTCACTGCGGATGAGAAACATTATAGTCTTTGTGCTGTTTTTGAAACTGCACATAAGGGCACAAATTGTTTGTGGACCGATGCAATAATTATAAATTAGTTTAAATGCGCTACCGCTAGTATGTATACAAAAAGAAACCCCTAGATATCAGGGGTTTTTATAACACCTCTATCTATTTGTGGAAGCTAGTCGATGAGCTATGCTTTAATGGGTAAGAAAGGACAGGTCAAAACGTCATATATGACAAAGAAAATAAGTAAAAAGGAACAGGATTTTATGCGCTCGTATGACGCTCATGCGGACGCGTTATTTCGGCACTGCTATTTTCGCGTATATGACCGTGAGCGAGCTAAAGAGCTAGTGCAGGAAACATTTATGCGTGCCTGGGAGTATGTGGTCAAAGGGCATAAAGTACAAAATCTTCGCGCTTTCCTCTATCGAGTCGCAATAAACCTTATTATTGACGAATCGCGAAAGAATAAACCAGTCTCTTTGGATGAACTAGCTCAAAGTGGATTTGATGTAGCAAGCGAAGAGTATGAAATGCTGCACACGAAAATAGATGCCTCTAGCGCCGCAGCATTGTTTAAAAACTTGGACGACAAACATCGCGAGGTTATAATTTTACGTTATTTAGACGGGTTTAAGCCCAAAGAAATAGCCCGGATGCTTAATGAATCTGAAAACGTGGTTTCGGTGCGCCTGCACAGGGCCATTAAACAAATTTCAGGCACGTTTACCGCACATGAATCCCGTTAGAAGCCGCGATCGCAAAGGATTAGCAATAAACCCCGTTAGAAAGTTATTTTTGAAACTTTTATAGGGAATATTATAATTGATGTGTTTGTGATGCGAGCTTTCTAACGGGGTAAAAATATCTATGTCATATATATAGTATCCATACAAATAATTTTGCAGATTGAGATCATTGATCGCGATCTGCTTCTAACGGGATGAATAACAATCTCCAAAAATTAATAAACGAAGCTAAGCTTTGGGGCTTAACCGTCGAAGAGCGAAACGGCATTCGCCGAAACCTACTTGCTTTTATGGAGAGCAATCCGCAAGGCGTTCACGGTTTTGGCGCCGAAGCCAGGGTTTCAAACTGGCACGTCTTATTTACTGCCAAGCCCGTAGCGCTGTTTTTGAGTATTATTTTAATACTGACTGGTAGTACTAGCTTGTCTTTTGCCGCCGAAAACTCTTTACCAGGAGAAATACTTTATCCAGTCAAGGTAAACATAATCGAAGAAGTACGTTCTGCCCTGGCCTCATCGACTGAAACAAAGGCCAAGTGGGAAAGTGAGCGTATGGCCGTAAGGCTTGAAGAAGCTGAAGCATTGGCTAACAATGGCCAATTAACCCCCAAGCTCAGAGCAGAGATAGAATATAATTTTGAAAAACACGCTCAGCGGGTTGATGAGCATGTGGCCAAGCTTGAGGATGAAGGTAACGTTCGGGCCGTAGCCCAGGTTTCATCAAATCTTGAAGTGTCGCTGGAAGTGCACCAAGCTATTTTAGAGAACCTTGCCGACCAGGAAAGCGCGGCAGAAGAAATTGATAACGGCGTCATAGGGCAGAGCGAAGAGCTTCTTATCAAAATAGAAGAGAAGAAAGATTTTGCTTCCTTAGATAGACAGGACAGCGAAGAAAAGGTTTACGAACAACCAACGGACGCCGCTGAAGCTACCGCCCAGGCTGGCTTGCAAGAAGCCGAGAAGCGAATAGTTCAAGTGCAGGATTTTATATACAATGATAATAAAAGTTCAAAATCCAGCGCAGATTTTTCTTTGATGGAACGCTCGCGAGCCCGTCTCCTTTCAGCCAAACAAATTTTAGATGACGGTAAGGTTAAGCTGGAGGCCAAAGATTACGCCGAAGCCTTCGTTTTGTTCCAAGCCGCAGACAGGGCAGCTAGACGAGCCCAATTAATAATGGAGACAAAAAACAATCTTGATATAGAAATTGAGTTGGATGACGATCCAACGGTTTTAGATGAGAATGAATCAAACGCAAAGACTGAAACCGATAACAACAGTGAAGTAAATGCCGTTGTCGGAGATCCGCCATCTTCGGAAGAGTCCTCAGGGAGCATTTCTAATCAAGACGCCACGGCGAATAATGAAGATCAACCAGTCGAAGAAGCGTCGCCGGTAATCAGTCTTCCGTAACCGGATTTGAATTTACAGCTAAACACGGAAGAACCAGCGAATTAAATAATAATAGTAAGGCGGATGCAATAACCCGTGTTAAGGCGAGGGGTTTTTGTTTATCCGTCCTACTTTAATTAAGATCCAGGCTTGGTGAGCCAACCTTTCGCAGCTTATTAGAGCGCTATAGTGTTATAATATAGTAGATGTAAATTGAACGATGATTGCAATACTCAAAAATAAAATCTTTTTTATCGCCGGCGGTATTGTGCTGTTGGGTTTTATCGTGTTTTTGGGCATGGGTAGCAAGAAGGAAACGCCGTATGTTTTTACAAACGTGCAGCGCGGGACTTTAGTTGAGCGCGTTTTTGCTTCCGGCGAAGTTAAATCTTCAGAAGAACTGTTCCTCTCTTTTGTGGCCGGCGGGAAAGTTAAATCTGTCACCGTTAATGTGGGGGACCATGTAGAGGAAGAACAAGAGCTGGCGCGTCTTGATACGACCTCTCTTGAGGCGCAGGTGAGACAGACCAGCTCCGCACTGGCTAGCGCGCAGGCCAATCTTAATAAGGCAATAGCCGGTCCGTCTAAAGAAGAGATAGCTGTAGCGCAAAGCGCTGTTGATTCTGTCCAAACCGCGCTTTCAAATGCCCAGAAAAGCGCTGATGACGCGCTTGTCAAGACGTATAGCGACGCCGTTGATATCCTGCAGAATGTGCGCCTAAAAAGCGATGCGGCAAATCAGGCCATGAATAATTTTTATGACCTGGTCTGCGACTATAAATGTTTCAAGAAATTTAGCGTTTTTATAGTTTCTGATGCAGCACGCCTTAAAGCCGAAGATCAAAAAATAATATCCGACAGCGCATTGAACGATATTAAAACAGCCATAAACTTTATCACCCACGCGTCTACACAAGAGCAGATAGATACAGCCATCGCCGATGTTAAAACAAGTCTTGAGTCCATTCGTTTAGCCTGTAGTTATACGTATGACGCCTTGCAGACAGACGCCGACAAAACCACAGTAAAAACAGCTTGGACGGATCTGAATACCGTCATCGCCCAAATCAACTCGCAGGAACAACTTATTATTTCTACCAAGAATACAAATTATGCCAGTATAACCAGCGCCCAAGCTCAACTTGCCACGGCCAAGGCAGAATTAGATCTGAAAACGGCACCGGCGCGTGACGTCGATTTAGCCGCCTTACGTGCCCAAGTTTCTCAAGCTCAAGCGAATTTAGATTCCGCTAAATATAATTTAGATAACGCCATACTTGTTGCGCCGGCCCAAGGCGTCATTACTAAAGCCAACATTAAAAAAGGTGAGACGGTTGTAGCCGGCAGCGTGGGCATATCCATGCTGACCGACGCGCCATTTGCCGTTGAAGCCGACGTTCCTGAAGCCGATATTGCCAAGATTTCTATAGGCGATCCCTTAAAAATAACTCTGGACGCTTTGCCTGTAGTAAATCTCAGCGGGAAAGTTTTTTCTATAGACCCGGGCCCCAAAATAATCGGCGGGGTCGTGACTTACAGGATTAAGGCCAGCATAGATAATGCCGAGCAAAGGGTAAGAGCTGGCATGACCGCAAATTTGGATATTGAGACGGCGCGGATCGACAATGTTCTGTTCGTTCCTCAAAGGGCCGTCATAGAAAAAGACGCCAAGTCTCAAGTGCGTGTCTTGGTAGGTGGTCAAATAAAAAATATAGAAGTAAAGACCGGTATACGTTCTTCCGAAGGTACGATTGAAATAAAATCTGGTTTGGAAGAAAGCCAGGAAATTATAAATTATATCAAACAGAAATAGGTCAGCGCCATCGCCGACGAATTTAGTATCAGCTAATACGATTTGCGGTATGCTTATCGATGTAAGAAACCTAATCAAGGTTTATGGTTTAGAAGATAGCAAAACACACGCCTTACACGGCGTTTCTTTCACCATTGATAACGGCGATTTCGTTGCCATTATGGGGCCTTCGGGTTCGGGCAAATCAACTCTTTTGCACATCTTGAGTTTTCTGGACAGGCCCAGCGGAGGCCAATATTTTTTTGAGGGTAAGGCTATTGAAGACCTTTCGGATGAGGATCTTGCGCGTGTGCGTAATAAAAAAATGGGTTTTGTTTTTCAGTCGTTTAACCTTTTACCCAGAAGGAGCGTTTTAGACAATGTGGTTTTGCCGCTTATATATGCCAACGTGGGGCAAAGAGAACGTGAAAACAGAGCCCGGAGTTTAATTAAAGACGTGGGTCTGGAGCATAGAATATTTCATTTATCCAATCAGCTGTCGGGAGGGGAGGGTCAGCGAGTTGCAATTGCCAGAGCTCTGGTTAATGAACCAACGGTAATTTTTGCCGATGAGCCGACCGGTAACCTCGATTCGATTTCCGGCAGACAGGTGATGACTTTACTCGAGCAATTACATGATCGCGGTCACACCGTTGTCTTTGTTACCCATGATCAAATGATAGCCGATCATGCAAAAAGAATAATACGTTTGAGGGATGGGAGAATAGAAAGCGACTCGATAATAAAATAAAAATTATGCTTATACGCGATCTCGCACGCATTGCTATGGGTGGCCTGACGGTAAATATAGGCCGCTCTATGTTGACGATTTTAGGTATTGTGATAGGCGTGGCCTCGATAATCCTTATAGTTTCTGTCGGGAACGGGGCGCAACGGCTTATATTAAGCCAGTTTGAGGGTATAGGTTCCAGAGTTCTAGTTATACAGCCCGGAAGACAGCCCCAAGGGCCATCCGATTTTTTTGAATTTTTCACCGATTCTTTAAAAGAGCGGGATGTAAAAGCATTAACTGTTCGTGGGAGCGTCCCAGGCATAGTTGATGTGGCGCCTGTCGTGGCGGGTAATTTTTCTGTCGTCTGGCGCGATGAAAGCAAACGGGCCACAACCTTTGGAGCAACGGACATTTTTGCAGACATACTTGACGTCTCTACTGCGTCGGGCGAATTTTTTACGAATGAAGATGTAAGACAGCGGACTTCTGTCGTTGTTTTGGGATACAAATTAAACCAGGACATTTTTGGAGACTCCGATGCTATAGGACAGGTAGTCAAAATAAAAAACGTCAATTTCAGAGTTGGTGGAGTTCTTCCCAAAAAAGGCAATGTAGGTTTACTTAATGTTGATGACGTCGCCATTCTTCCTTATACGGCCGCACAGGAATACCTCACTGGCACAGATTATTTTCAAGAAATACTTATACGCGTTGAGAATGAGGATGTAATGCCGCGTGTCGAAGAGGATGTAAAAAATCTTCTACGTATGAACCACAATATAACCGATCCCGCAAAAGACGATTTTCATGTTATGACTCCGGCTGACGTTGCCTCAAGAGTTTCTACTGTAACAGGAATACTCACGGCTTTTTTGACCGCGGTTGCCGCCATTTCTCTTATTGTCGGGGGTATAGGAATAATGAATATAATGCTTGTATCGGTAAGCGAGCGCACTGGAGAAATAGGTCTGCGCAAAGCCATAGGAGCTACAAATAATGATATATTAAAACAGTTCCTGCTTGAGGCCGTAATACTTACCGCTTCAGGAGGTGTTATAGGCATGATTTTGGGTAATACTTTTAGTTATGTTTTATCGTTAGCGCTTTCGTATTTCCTCGATGTATCCTGGAAATTCGTTTTGCCCTTGCAGGCTATGGCCGTGGGCATTTTCGTCTCAACAATAGTCGGCGTTGTTTTTGGAATATATCCGGCCAGGCGCGCTTCGCGTCTTGACCCAGTAGAAGCACTGAGATACGAATAGTTATATGAATCTCGTTAGAGACAGCATATCGTTGTTATATTTTGACTATGCATTATAGAGATATTAATGTTTATATACAGGACCTAGGCGCAATTTACGGAAACGCTTTAACGTCTTCCGTAAAGCGTTTTCTGTCTCTAACGGGATGAAAGCTATAATTTTGGCCGGCGGCAAAGGAACGCGGCTTTATCCGGTGACACTGGAAACGCCCAAGCCTTTGCTGACCGTCAATAAAAAACCAATCCTAAATTATCTTGTCGAGCTGTTTTTTAAGCACGGTATTGAAGACGTTGGTGTCACCATAAACGCTGATCACACCGAAGATTTCGATTGGTGGTACAAGCGCTGGTGGGAGGGCGCGCCGATAAGATTCTTTGAAGAAACCGCACCCCTAGGGACCTTCGGCACTTTGGCCTTGGTGGCCCACTGGATTAAAGGCGAAGATTTTTTTGTCAGCAATGGCGACGAACTTAAAGACGTTGATCTTTCCGCGATGAAAGATTATCATCGCGCGCATCCTTCGCCGGCCACCGTTGCCCTGGTATCCGTTCCAAATCCTAAGGATTATGGCGTGGCCAAACTGGATGGCGATATGATCAGTGAATTTCTTGAGAAGCCAGAAAACCCGCCAACCTCCTATATAAACGCCGGTCTGTACTGTCTTTCACCGGAAATTTTTGATTATTATACCGGTGCCAACAACGGCTTTGCCATGCTGGAGAAAGATTTGTTTCCCAAATTGGCTAGTGAAGGACGCCTCCATGGCTTCACTTATAACGGCAAGTGGCAGGATTGCGGCACATTCGAAAGATGGCAGAAGGCTATGCAAGAATGGGGGAAGGATAACAAGTAGTAAATCCGTTCGCGTCTGCAAGGGATCCCTCCATTTGTATAGCCGATTACGGCATTTTGGCACGAGCCTTAATGCCGCTCACAGACTTGCTACTTGCATAAGAAAGCGAAATGTTAAGCGCACCCTCAGAACCCGCTAAAGGGCTTGCGCCAATTATTTCCATTTATAAAAGTATGAATATAAATGTAGGTAGGCGCGGCGAGGAGATCGCCGCTGATTATTTAAAAAAGAAAGGATATAAAATTATCGCAAGGAATTGGAAGCCGGCTAAGCTTCCGACTGCCGGCGAGATAGATATAGTAGCAAAGAGGGGAGAGGATTTTGTTTTCGTTGAGGTTAAGGCGTTATCCCAAAACGACACTTTTTATCCCGAAGACCACTTTACGCCGGACAAGGCAGCCAAAACCATAAGAGCCGCACGCCTGTGGCTTGCCGAAAATAACAGCTTAGATAGGCCTTGGCAGATAGATTTGATTGCTATCGAGATGTATGCCGGCGGACAAGAGCATATTTTCCATTACGAACAAGTGGTTAGCTGAGTTTGCTTGCCTGTCAGTTTCGTCCTTGGGCTTAGCGGTTATTGCTATTCTTGGGGAGGTCGGTGCTGCGCAAAACGAAGACCTCTCACTTTTCTTGACACCAAGACAAAGAATGTTTAGTATACGTTAGGTTAAGGGTTGCAATGTTTGATAACGGTCCGCTTTGGCGGGCCATTTTCATTATCCCAAGGTTAAAGTAAAAGTTAAAAGCTAAAAATTTTGGTATTTCGCAAAAGCGAAAATTATAATGCGCCGAAGGCGCTACCCAACTTTTTACTTTTTCGTTTTTACCTTTTAGTTTTTATGTTTGATTTAAAAAATTTCGCCTCGGCCATCAGCCAAATAGTTGAAGAAAAAGGCATACCCGAGGAAAAAGTAGTTGAAACTATCGAGTTGGCTCTTGCCGCCGCGTACAAGCGCGATTACGCAAGTCGCGGAGAGAATATTAAAGTTAGCTTTGACCCCAAGAACGGACACATGGAGGTGTTTAAGGTAATGCTTGTTGTTAATGAAGATATGCTTAAACCAGAGGAAACAGAGGACAACGAAGCGTCTCAAGAAACAGCGCCCCCGCTAAAGATTGAAATTGAAAGCAAAAAGAAAACTTCCAAAAAATCGGCTGTCAAAGACAATAAAGAACCCAAAGTCAATAAAATCAAGGAAGAAAAGCCCTCGGAAGAAGACACCCGGATACGTTTCAACCAAGCCAGACATATCATGGTTAAGGATGCCAAAAAAATTAGAAAAGGCATTAAAGCCGGAGAAGAACTTTTTACGCCCCTTGAAGTTCATGAAAATTTTGGACGCATAGCTGCGCAGACGGCCAAGCAGGTGATAATACAGCGCATACGCGAAGCCGAAAGAGAAGCCGTCTTCGGTGAATTCAAGGACAAAGAAGGCGAATTGATTTCTGGAATAGTTCAGCGCGTTGAAGGGCGGACAGTATATGTGGATATAGGCAAGACATTCGGCGTTTTGTTCCCGCAGGAACAGATTCCGGGAGAATATTATCGCATTGGCTCGCGCATACGGTTTTATGTCGTAGAGGTTAATTCGGGACCCAAAGGCCCGCAAGTGATATTATCGCGTTCGCATCCAAAGATGATTTCCAAACTTTTTGAGTTGGAAGTCCCGGAAGTCGCCTCCGGTACAGTTGTATTAAAATCGGTTGCACGTGAAGCCGGCTCTAGAACCAAGATTGCCGTGACCTCCACGCAAGAAGGTATAGATCCGATAGGTTCTTGTGTTGGCCATCGAGGCACACGTATTACTACCGTTATCGGAGAGATTGGTGGAGAAAAAATAGACGTTATTGAATGGTCGGAAGATTCGCAACGTTATATCACCAATGCTCTGTCGCCGGCGAAAGCCACTTCGGTTGAGCTTGGGCAAAAAAATATAGCTGTGGCCACTGTTCCTGACGATCAATTGTCTTTGGCTATAGGCAAAGAGGGTCAGAACGTTAGGTTGGCCGCCAAACTAACCGGATGGAAAATAGATATACGCGGCGAAAGTGGAGAAGTTACTATGCCCAGCGAGCCTCAAGAAACCACGGATAATTCAGAAGGTGAAAGCGAGGCACAAGAATCTAATAACAAAGTTGTCACAGACAAAGCAGAGGAATAATATAAAAATACCGATAAAAAAATTTAAATTTAAAAGTGAAAATTTTCATGAATATATCTTTTGTACTGTTTTCAAGCATAATGATTCTTGCCTGGGCTGGCCTTTTGATTAAATGGGTCCTCAAGCAACCAAAAGGCAGTGAAAAAATGAATGAAATATCCCTGGCTATCAGTCAGGGCTCAAACGCTTTTTTGACCAGACAATATAAAACCGTTGCTTTGGTCGCTCTTCCGATAACAATTATTCTTTATTTTGTATTTGGTTCGATGGTTGCCTTGGGATTTGTTGTTGGCGCGGTTTCGTCAGCCATTGCTGGCATAATCGGAATGCTTATTTCCGTCCGTGCCAATGTGCGCGTTGCCCAAGCGGCAGAAAAAAGTATGGCACACGCCATGCAAGTTGCTTTCCGTGGCGGTGCGGTCACGGGTTTTTTTGTTGTAGGCTTGGGATTGCTTTCCGTGACGTGTTTTTGGCTTGTGGTTGGCAACGAAATATTCCCATTGGTGGCCTTGAGTTTTGGCGCATCTTTGATTTCTGTTTTTGCGAGGCTCGGCGGCGGAATTTATACCAAAGGCGCTGATGTTGGTGCTGACCTCGTTGGTAAAATTGAAGTTGGAATTCCGGAAGATGATCCGCGCAATCCCGCGGTCATTGCCGACAACGTCGGCGACAATGTGGGTGATTGCGCTGGCATGGCCGCAGATCTTTTTGAAACTTACGTAGTAACTATAGTAGCTTCATTTATTCTTGCCCGTTCTCTTTTCCCGGATTTATCCTCGGCATTGCTTTTGCCTTTGGGCTTGGCGGCCATAGCTATACTTGCCACACCTATCGGCATGCTGGCTTTGGGCAAAGTTAAAGATTCAAAATCCATAATGAGTGCTATGTACAGGTCTCTTATTGTTACTGCCGTATTGTCGGCCGCGGGTTTCTGGGTAGTGACGCACGCCTTAGATTTTTCAAAATTGAACCCATCTTCCGGCGCTTCAGTAGCTTATCCCTCGGCTCTTGAGCTGTGGCTTGCGTCTTTGATCGGACTTGTGATTACGGCGCTGATGGTTTTGGTGACCGATTACTACACGGCCAAGAAATTCCGTCCGGTTCAATCTATAGCTAAAGCATCCGAAACCGGACACGCTACAAATATTATCAGCGGTTTGGCCATAGGCATGGAGGCGACAGCCGCGCCAATTGTGATTGTTGTTGCCGGAATGATTTCGGCTTATTTGGTTGTGGGCGGCGGAGTCGTTGGAGTTTTTGGCATAGCAATTGCGGCTGTGGCTATGCTTTCTTTGGCAGGAATAATTGTGGCCATAGACGCTTTCGGCCCCATTACTGATAATGCCGGTGGCATCGCTGAAATGTCCCATTTGTCCCCCTCGTTGCGCGAGGTTACCGATGCTTTAGATGCGGTCGGCAATACAACCAAAGCGGTGACTAAGGGTTATGCTATAGCTTCGGCGGCTTTGGCCTCTTTGGTACTTTTTGCCGGATATCGTCAGGAGATAATTTCCGCCTCGCAGACCGTAGCTGCTTCTTTAGATTTTAATATAACTAACGTTAAAGTAATCGCCGGTTTGTTTTTAGGCGCCATGGTCCCGTATCTTTTTGCTTCGCTGGCCATGCGCGCTGTTGGCAAATCAGCAGGATCAATAGTTGAAGAAGTTCGCCGTCAATTTAAAGAAAAGCCAGGTATTATGAATGGTACAGATAAGCCAGATTATGCCCGAGCCGTTGATATAGTTACCAGCGCGGCTTTGCGTGAAATGATTTTGCCGACATTGTTGCCCGTGGGTGTTCCAATATTGATAGCTTATGCGCTTGGCCTGGAGGCCTTGGGTGGAGCCTTGATCGGCGTCATTGTCACGGGTCTTTTTGTCGCGCTTTCTATGACCTCGGGCGGAGCGGCATGGGATAACGCCAAGAAATATATTGAAGAGGGACATTTTGGAGGTAAGGGTTCCGCGGCGCATAAAGCCGCCGTGACAGGAGATACGGTAGGGGATCCGTATAAAGACACCGCTGGACCAGCCATAAACCCCGTTATTAAAGTCATGAACATCATCGCCATTTTGCTGGTTCGAGTCATTGTCAAATAAAAAACCGCTCTTTTTTAGTGAGCGGATATGATTTAAGATTCTCCGGCGTAGATATCAATATCAGTAAGCGGAACCTCGGAAAGCTTCAGAAGATCATTGATTTGTTTAAGAGTTAATCCCTTAAGGGGAAGTGTTTTGAGTGCTGGTTCGCCCTCTTTGGTATGAAGGCTTAAGCCCGCACTAAACGCTCTGGCCAAGATATCTTTTTTGCTGTTTAGAAGATATTCGATGCGTCTAGGCTCTGACCAAATCCAGTAGCCGCCCACGGGGGCAGGAAAGGCTGGAATAAAAACCACAAGATCAAAGCTGCCGCGGCTGTTTGGGACCGGGACCCCATCGCCATTTAGAGAATAAGCGCGTTTTAGCTCTACTGCGATAACAATGCCCAGTATGCGGTTGCCGTCGAACTGTTCAACTCTGACAAATGGGAAACGAAGAACGACTTTCATCCAGTAGGCTATCTTGAAAGGAAGAGATATTACCGGGATTTTCCAAACAAAACGCTGTACAGCCGGAATTTTAATGAAGAAACCAATAATACTTGCGGTTAATATAGTGACAAAGTAAACGGCAAGCGGAAGTTCGATTATAGCCCGAAGACCAAAAGCCGCGAATAAGGGGTTAAAAATAGTCCCGAAAATATTGTTAATGAATGAAAGAAATCCGGCAAAAATGGCCGATAAAAACAAGATTACAAAACCAGGGACGAAATAATTGCTCAGCCAATCGCGCATCCGGCTCGACACAGCAACTCCTTTTAAAGAACACTTAATTGGTTATTTACGCAATAACACACCCGTTCTCAAACAGCAAATTTACCCCCAATGGATTTAAACTTATAATGCAACATCCGAGAGAAAGTGCTGCACCTGGTTGTTGAATTAACTTAGATATATGGATATAAAACGTGAAATTCAAAAACAAAACATAGAATGGCGAGTGGAGATAAACGGAATCGAATTAGCTCCTTATTGTCAAATGGCGCTTGAGACAATGATCAAAGATTTAGAATTCCCCGGTTTTCGCAAAGGGAAAATTCCTCAAAATCTGGCCCAAAATCATTTCAGTGAAGAACAGATTATTGAGCAAAGCGCTTTGTTGGCTACACGAAAAATTGCTGCCGATATCTTAGCCCAAGAAATAGAAGAATGGATGGGCCAGCCTGAAATAGAAGTATTGGAAAACAACAAGGATAAGGGCCTTGTTTTTATCCTGCGCGCAACTTTGTTGCCTAAAGTTATATTGGGCGATTGGCGGAAGAAAATAAATGTTAAAGCGCAGCTACCTCAAGTGAAAGACGAAGAAATAACCAAATCTCTAAACTATTTACGCGCCTCACGAGCGGTTTATCGCGCCGTAAACAGGACCGCGCAAAAAGGAGATTTTGTCGAGGTTTCTTTCTCTGGTTTGGCTGGCGGCGTTCAGGTTGAAGGTTTGGCATCTCGCCGCCACCCATTCATTTTGGGCGAAGGAGGTTTCGTCGAGGGGTTTGAGGATAATATTGAGGGCATGAGAGTCGGAGAGGATAAACTTTTTACTTTAAAGGTTGATAAAAGCTGGAAACATAAAGCCGTTGCCGGCCGAGAAATAGAGTTTTCGGTAAAGCTGGATGCGTTACAGGAAAGATTGCTGCCAGAAATCTTAGATGATTTTGCTAAGTCCTTGGGAGCGTTCAAGTCCATAGATGAACTTAAAGCAAGCATAACTGAGGGGTTGCTGGCCGAAAAAAAAGAAGCCGAAAAGAAAAGATTCCGTCTGGCTATACTTGATCAAATTATTGAAAACTTGTCTGTTGAAATACCAGAAGTAATGCGTAAACAAGAGGCCGATCGTTTATATGAAGATATGCGCGTGGGGGTTGAGCAAGGAGGCTATAAGTTTGAAGGTTATTTGACTCAAATCGGCAAAACACAAGAAGGCCTGAAGGAAGATTTTATGCGCGGAGCCGAAAAAAGGGTAAAAGCCAGTCTGGTTTTGCGTGCTTTGGCCAAAGAACTGGCCATTGAGCCGACTGACGAAGAAATTCAGCAGTGCATCAACGAAGAGCTTATAAAAGCAAGGCCTCCTGAAGGAGCGCAAAAAATTGACCCCGACGAGCACAAGGCTTATTGTAGAAGTATAGTTCGCAACGAAAAGGTGTTTGAGGCATTGGAGGCAATTGTGGAACAAAAAGCAAAAGTATAAAATAACCGCGAATTCAATTTCTAATTACTAATGTCTAATATCCGCAATATATAAAAACACTTTTGGGCATTAGAAAATTGAGTCATTGGGACTTGATTAGGTCAATTAGAAATTAGGAATTAGACATTTGTAAAATAAATTTATCATCATAACTCATTCAAATTATTCAAAAGATATTATGTCTACCAACGCATACAATCAGTATTTAATCCCCACGGTTATAGAAAAATCGCAGTTTGGCGAAAGGGCCTATGATATTTATTCGCGCCTGCTTAAAGACCGCATTATTTTTTTGGGCGGACCGGTTTCAGATGCGGTGGCCAACGCTGTTATTGCCCAAATGCTTTTTTTGGAGTCACAAGATCCCAAAAAAGATATCCAGCTTTATATTAATTCACCGGGCGGCTCTGTGACTGCCGGTTTGGCCATTTATGACACTATGCAATATGTGAAATGCGACGTTTCAACTATGTGCATAGGCATAGCTGCGTCTATGGCCGCAACTATTCTTGCCTCCGGCACCAATGGCAAGAGATTTGCCTTGCCCAACTCTGAAATATTGATCCACCAGGTGATGGGCGAAGCGGGGGGGCAGGCGGTTGAGATTGAGATATCCGCCAAACACATTTTGAAAATCAAGGATCGATTGAATGACATCTTGGCCAAGCACACCGGACAAAAAATAGATAAGATAGAAAAAGACACCGACCGCGACTTTTATATGAACGCTCACGAAGCCAAAGAATACGGCATTATCGACAAGATAATTAACCACAAAAAGCAATAATAAAAAGCCGCCCTGAGTTTGTCGAAAGGCGGCTTTTCCTTAATTCGCTGTCCTTTTAGTGTTATAATGTTGGTATGGCCTCTTCAGATGCCAATACTAAGACTAGTGGCGGAATAGACATTCTTTCTGTGCCCAAAAAAGAACTGCACCCAAAAGCCATTCTCAAGAATTACTGGCCGCTTATCATTTTCGGCCTATTTATAGTATTGTTTGTTTCGGCTATTGTCGCGCTTAAATTATACAAAGATGCCCAGCCCGCCGACATATCAAAATTGGTGCTTAAGCCCGATGCCAACGACCCGTATTTGGGCAAATTCATTGCGCCCCTGGTTGTTGTAGAAGCCGCCGATATTCGCTGTCCAGGATGCAAGAATTTTTATGATAATATTGAGCCCGATCTTAAAAGGAACTATATTGATACCGGCAAAATAAAATTCTATTTTTGGGATGTTCTGATAGATAACGCTTCTTTACAGGCTTCTGAAGCTACTTATTGTGCCAACGACCAGGGCAAATATTGGGAGTACCGCTCTGAATTCCTGGTCTTGCCTAGAGATGAAGGCAACTGGGGTAAGATTTTGAACCGCAGTGAATTTATAGCTATAGCTCAAGATTTAAACCTTGACACAGCAGTATTTGGGGCATGCTTAGATTCTGAAAAATATAAGGACAAAGTACTCGAAAAGAGCGAACAAGCTTTAGCTACCGGCATGACGTTTAGCCCCACGCTATTTTTAAGTAGCGGTAAGGTTTTGCCGGGCGTTGGTTTCTATAACACGCTTGCCAATGAGATTGACAGATTTTTTAATTTAAATAAATAACGCTTCAGGAATCATTTTAAAAATATTTTCGTATGCGCAAAAAAACACAATTTTTATTAATAGCTGTCTTTGTAGCCGGTGCAATGGGCGGATTTTTTCTTCAATCAACCTTTAAAGATATTCTGGAACCAAAAACGCCCCTACCCCAAAATCCTTCCCCAATACAGCAGTCTTATCTGCAAAATCCTCTATTTACGGATTGGACGGCTAATATTGAAGGCACCATATTATCTTTGAATGATAAAAATATGGTTATTGAAGATAAGGGCATTGAGGCAGATATCAGTTTAACTCAAGAAACATCTTTCCAGCGCTATGTTCTCCCTCAAGATAATAATTCAGAAGCAGCTCCTGAAGATATCACGGCCAAAGATTTAAAAATAGGCGACAATGTTTCTGTTTTTGTTAGCTTCAGGAAGGGTATTGCCGAAACAAGCAGTGTTGTTGTGTTTCCATTGTCCACCGAGCCTCCTACTACGGGTATTAAGACCCCCAATCAATAAAAGACCAATAGATAAAAGATGTTTGTTTATGAAACATCACGCCTCGCATCAAAATAAGTTTTTAAGTCGCCAGTTTTTAGTTGTTTTCGCGGCTTTTTTACTTGGCGCAGGCTTTTTGTTTTTTGCGCCAAGCGCGCTAGCTGTAACGTGTTCAGTAGAGTATACCTACTGTCCTTCTTCTTGCCCGTCTAGCCCGAACCTTAGTTTGCCAGACAACTGCACGAGCTATGCCAATACTTATTCTTGTACAGGCGCTGAATCTTTTGGCGGTGCAGCAAGGCGCTATAGAACCACAACGTCATACTATTGGGGTAGCCCAAGTAAGTATTGCTATTCTTCGATGGCAGAATTTGGGTGCGTATATACGCGACTTACAAGTTCCAGTAGAGTTGATTGCACTGCTGGTTACACAAACTCGCCCTGCTCTTCCGAAACTCCACCTGGAAGCAAATTGTATAGTCAATGCCCATCTAATTCATCACAAAATTTAGATTGGGCCTGTAAATACCGTTTGTGTCGGGTATCAAACGCAACGTGTGGGGGGCCTGACAGCGGGTGGTTTAACGGCGTTATATGTGTATATTCTTCATGCGGTACCGATTCATGTATCAGTTCCACTACGCTTCGTGATCGGCACTGCTCAACATCAAGCGATACGTGTACTTATACCGATGTTAATTGCGGTTCGCCCAGCTATAGTTGCAGCGGCGACACCATTAATTATTGCAACCGAGGGTGTTCAAGCGCATCTTGTTTCAGTTCATGTTCTTCGGTCGCAACTTGCAGTAATGTTACCGGATCGTCATATTGTTCCGGGACACAATCGGCAACAAAGGTTGTACATAACGTTACCGATAAATATTGCAGTAGCGGCTCCAGCACGTGCGGAACCGGCTCAATCAGCGTTGTTACGGATAGAACCTGCACAACTTCATATTCTTGTAGCGCAGATAATACAAGCGTTATTGCAACCTGCAGTGCGACTGGCGGCTCGCCCCAAAGAACCTGTTCCGACACTTGGACTAGCCAAACTTGCGCCGCAAACCAGATTTGTTCAGCCGGAGCATGCATTGCAGATGCCGCACCAATAGTAACCACTACCCCAGCAACGTCTATAACACAGACATCCGCGACCCTTAACGGCACGGTCAATCCAAACGGCTACGCAACCACAGCTTGGTTTAGATACAGTACTACAAGCCCAGGAGGCTGTAATGACATCTTTGGCACTCGCGCACCAGCAAGTGGAGGTTTTAGTGCCGGCAGCGGTACTTCAGCGCTCGCGTATCCCCAGGGCATTTCTGGCTTGACCGAAGGCAACACTTATTATTATTGCGCTATTGCCAATAATTCTGGTGGTAATGGTTACGGCGCCATATTGTCATTTTTGACGTCTAGCGCGGCACCAGTTACGCTTTCGGCGTCATTGTCAGCAAATCCAGCTTCGGGGTCAGCGCCATTTGATACCACACTGACCACAAATGTTGTTTATGACGGCAATATTTCAGACACGATAAATTACAGTTATTGGTGGGACTGTTCCGATGTCACCAATAGTGTTGCGGGAGCCTCGGCCTCCTGTGGAATTCTTCCGTCTCCTGCCGCCGGCTCATGCGCATCAAATAGCGACGGCCACAAATGCAATGCGGTTTTAACCAATCCCCATTCTGTTGGTAATATCTATGCTTCCACCGGAAGCTATACAGCCAAAGTTATCGTTGAAAGAGGAGGCGCTACTCCGGCCACAAGCTCAGCGCCGATTTCCGTAGGCGTTTTACCGCCTGTGACAGGTTGCATAAATGAATGTTATCCGCCAAACACTAACGAATGCACTACTCTAACTTCTTACCGTACATGTGGTGAAGTCGGCGATGGCGATGCCTGTTTGGAGTGGGTGCCGCTTGGAGCTGTGCCAGGCGCTACCGCTACTCCATGCCCCACGGGCTATACTTGTCTTGTCGGCCAATGTTTTCCCGTGCCAGGTTGGATAGAAGTTCCACCGAAATAAAGGCAAGTCAATAGTTTAGTGGTAATTGGATAAAAACCGTTCGTTGCAATAACTGGACGGTTTTTGTTGGAACTGACATTTGCAAATATCTAATTCCTAATTTATTCAAAAGATACAAGGTACAAGAAACAATAACCAAACAAATCTCAAGCTCCAAATTTCAATAAACAAACACGTTTGGATATTGATGATTGGTTATTGGATATTGTCTGTATCCCATCGGGTCTGAGTCCCTCAGGTCGTTCAGACTCTGAAGAGCCTTCAGACTCAAAGAGATCGAAGACTTATTTCTTGATTATTGTATTTTATTTTTTGCGTTGTTATTTTGCGCTTTTCGCTTTACATTTTTCATTTTAGTATAAAGGCATGACTCCCGCCGCGCTTATAATTCTTGATGGTTTCGGAATAGGGAAACCCAATTTGGGCAACGCCATTTATCGCGCCCGCACCCCAACTTTTGATTATTTAAACAAAAGCGCGTTCGTCGCGGCCCTGCAGGCTTCCGGTACGGCAGTGGGTTTGCCGTGGGGCGAAGCAGGCAATTCAGAAGTCGGGCATCTAACCATAGGTGCTGGACAAATAATCTACCAGTATCTTCCGCGTATAAGCATGGCCATACGCGACGGCTCTTTCTTCAACAATTGGGCGCTTGAAGGCGCGGCTAAATATGTTCGCGCGCAAAACACCACCCTACATCTGATGGGTCTCGTGTCTTCAGGTAGTGTCCACGCCTACATAGATCATTTGTATGGTTTACTTGAGCTCGCCAAAAAAGAAGGCATTGGAAAAGTCGCGGTTCATGTTTTCACTGACGGTAAAGACGCTTTGCCCAACGAGGCCATCAAGTTCCTGCCAGCGGTTGAAGAACGCATGCGGCGCATAGGAGTTGGCCGCATCGCCAGTATTATTGGCCGTCACTGGAGTATGGACAGGGATCAAAACTGGGACAGGATAGAAAAAGCTTATCGGCTTTTGACGGCAGGGGAGGGCATTGCTATTGAGGATATAGCCTCTTATATTGACAAGGCTTATAAACAGGGCCTGACCGATGACAGGCTTGAGCCTGCATTGGTTTTGACCGCTGACGGGCATGCCGATATAATTCGCGACAAAGATGCGGTTATCTTTTTTAATTTTAGAGAAGATTCTGCAAGACAGCTGACCCGCGCATTTGTAGATGAAAAATTTGAATACTTCAGCCGTGAACGACTTGAACATCTGCGATTTGTCACCATGACCGAATATGAAAAAGACCTTCGGGCTCGCGCGGCATTCCTACCACCGCTGGTTTCTTCTACTTTGGGCAAGGTTATTGCCGATAGAGATTTAAGCCAGCTTCGCGTGGCCGAAACAGAAAAATACGCACACATCACATATTTTTTTGACGGCGCCAAGGAAGAAGTATATCCGAAAGAGGAGAGAGTTTTGATACCGTCGCAAAGCGTTGCGCATACCGACGATCATCCCGAGATGCGCGCGCCTGAAATAACCACAGCAATAGTCAATGCATTGGAAAAAGGAAATTTCTCTTTTATCGCCGCCAACTTTGCAAATGCCGATATGGTAGGACACACCGGCAATATCGAAGCTGCCATTCGCGCAGTAGAATTTCTAGACAGCGCGATGAACAGGATATTACGTGCGATAACCAAACATAATTATGCCTTGATTATTACGGCTGACCACGGTAACGCCGAGCAAAAACTTGATCCAATGACCGGGCAGCGCCTTTCGGAGCACACAACCAACCCCGTGCCGTTTTATGCCATAGGCGCAAACGTGCGCGGTCAAGGAATTAACGGCCCGCTTTATAATCTGGATGCAAGCGGATATTTGGCAGACGTGGCCCCCACTATTCTTACTCTGATGGGCATTGACGCGCCCGCAGAGATGACCGGGCGAAACCTACTTGAATAAGAAGCTAAATTTGAAATTAAGATTATTTTATGGCTAAGCGCAAAAACATTGTTGTGATTGGCGGGGGCACAGGCGTTTTTAATGTCTTATCCGGGCTTAAGCATTCACGTCACAATCTTTCGGCAATTGTAACCATGGCCGATGACGGCGGCTCAACTGGTTTTTTGCGTGCCGAATTCGGTATTCTTCCTCCAGGTGATATAAGACGAGTGTTGGTAGCACTTTCACATAATGAAAAAACCTTGGCAGATCTGTTCACCTATCGTTTTGAAGAAGGCAAGGGGCTTGCCGGACACAGTTTAGGTAATTTGTTGCTGGCCGCACTTGAACGCCTACACGGCTCTTTTGATCGGGCGGTTGAAGAGGCTGGCGTAATCCTGCAGATTCGCGGCCAGGTAATTCCGGTTACTTTTGACAATATACGTCTCGTGGCACACCTTGCCGACGGCCGGATTATAAAAGGCGAAGCAAATATAGATAGGCCAAAAGGTAACGGTAAACGTTCAAAAATCGTCAGAGTAAAACTTATTCCTAAGGCTAAAGCTAATCCCAAGGCGCTTGAAGTGATTCGTAAGGCAGATTTAATTGTTCTTGGGCCAGGCGATTTATATACCTCTATAATTCCTAATCTGTTAGTGCGGGGTATTGCGAGCGCCATAACCAAATCTAGAGCCAAGAAAGTTTTTGTTGTAAATATAATGACCAAGCGCGGCGAGACCGACGGATTTTCTGTTCACCACTTTGTCGAAATTGTTGAAAGGTATCTCGGGCCCCAAAAAACACTCTCGCATATAGTGATTAATACCGGCGTTCCAGAAAAGAAACTTCTCAAGAAATATAAAAAAACTGAAGGCGCAGAGCTGGTTATTTATAAGGGAGAATTTATAAGACCCCAGCATTTCCGGGTTCAAACCGCCTCGTTCATCAGAAAGAATAGCAAATTCATCAGGCATGATCCTAAAAAGCTTGCTAGGGCGCTTATCTCTATAGTGCGGGGTTAATACTAGCAACAAAGATCGAAAACCGCTTAACCAAATGCTAAAGTTTGTTTTTTCAAACAACATTATTCACCGCCACGTTTTCTCAAATAACTTACAGCGGGCTTATTTTGCCACTGCCGCGCGCAACTTTGGGGTTTCCATGATAGCTATTTTTGAGCCTTTATATCTTATTAAGATACTAAGGAATCATGGCGTGGCACACGAAATAACATTAGTTTTGCTTTATTTCGGAGTCATTTTTTTATTCTACGGTCTTTTGTGTCCGCTCGGCGCAAGACTAGCCTCAAGATATGGGCTCAAGACTGTAATATTGGTAAGCGCTCCGTTTTTGTTCGCGTACTATACGGCTCTGCTTTATGCCTCCCATGCGCCGCTATTTATAATTGTGGCGCTGGTCGTGCAGATAATAAACAAGACTCTTTATTGGCCAGCCTTTCATTTTTTCTTTGCTAAATCCGGAAGCGACGACCACCGTGGCAGGGAAGTGTCCGGTTCTTTAATGATTGGCGGCGTGGCGGCTATGATAGGTCCGCCATTGGGCGGGCTTATAATTTCTGTTTTTGGTTTCCCGGCGCTTTTTGCTACAGTATTGCTTGTCTTGACTCTTATGGCTGTGCCATTTCTTTTTATTGAAGAAGTCCGTCCAGATTATCACGGTAATCTTCTCACTGAATTCAAAAACGTGCTTTCAAAAGATTCGCGCAATAATTCCATAGCCTTTGCCGCGCGCGGCATAGAAGATACCACCAATGGAGTGTTTTGGCCCATTTTCCTTTTTTTGCAGGCGACTTCTTTTTTTGCCATCGGACTTATAATGTTTGCGGCTACGGCGGTTATTCTTACGGCCACGTTTTTGATAGGCCAGATAAGCGATAAGGTTGACAAACGTTTGATTCTGCGGGGCGGCGTAATTATTACTTCTTTGGTTTGGTTTAGCCGCATGTTCATCAAGACTCCCTTTCAGGCTCTGACCACAAATCTATTTTATGGTTTTGGTATCACTACCGTTGCCGTGCCATTTGCCTCTATCTTTTACGGAGCAGTAGCTAAAGAAGGCCAGAATCCTTATCATGCTGTTATTGTTCGGGAGGTTGCCAGAAATTTGAGTATAACAGTCTTCATGGTTATTTGTGCCTTGATTTTGCCCCTCATTCCAAATATAGGCGTTCTTTTCCCGGCAGTATCTCTGATCACACTATTTATTTCTAAGATTTGATATATGCCCAGTAGAGCTATCTCGACAGTTCTTTTTGCTCTCGCAAAAAGAACAAGCAGGACTGGGAGAGTATATCAAAAATAAACAATTACCTTTAATTCATTCCGTCTTTTAGCATTTGTTTGCTAAACGTCGAGATAATTCTACTGGGTATGCCAGGTAGTGATCCCGCTCCAACATGCGTTAGTTTGTAGAATCATTATTTGGCCCGTGTTTATAAAAAAGACTAATTTTTAACATCCCGCTTTAATAAAGAATTATGGGGCGGGACTACTACCTGGTATGAGTTTAGATATATATATTTTTAATTTTCTGCATCAACTGGCCGGAAAGAACGTTTTTCTGGACGGTTTCATTTTCTGGTCAGCGGAAATTCTGCCTTATGTTTTTGCTTTGGTCTTGTGGAGCTGGATTATAACAAGAACTAAAAATTACGCCGAAAGAAAATATGTTATATTGATTGGCGTAATTGGCATAGTGTCGGCCATTATTTCCCGCTTTTTGCTGGTCACATTAATACGTTTATTTATTGAACGGCCGCGGCCCTTTGTTGAGCTTTGGCTTACACCACTGTTTTCGCACGAAGCATCAACCTCTTTTCCTTCGGGACACGCCGCCTTCTTTTTTGCTCTTGTTCCGGTCATGTTTTTGCTTTCGCGCAAAGCCGGATGGGTTTATCTCGTCGTAGCAATTTTAATGGGGCTCTCCCGCATCATCGCTGGCGTCCATTGGCCTTCTGATATTTTGGCCGGAGCGCTTATCGGTTTGGCGGTCGGATGGTGCATAATGAGATACGCTCTAAAAATCCATAAATTATTGCGGTGAACAATCGCAATCGGCAACTTTCCCTAATAAAAAAGCGGTATTAAGCCGCTTTTATTATATACTGTAGTTATCTTGTGGCGCTGGTCTGCATTTCTTGCAAGGTCTATAACCCGCCGCTACCGCATCTTCCCAAGACATGAAGAAAACACGATTTACTTTTTTCATCTTCAATCCAGATTTACAATCTAATCTGCCGAAAATTTTCCCCGGTTTCCACCCCGCATATCGACCAGGGACAGTACTCTTAACAATCACCCCATCTTTTAGAATTTTATACACCTTTTCCAAGCTCAATTTTTACGTCTCCGCAAAGAACTAAAGATAAAATAGCACTCATCGTGCTATTTTACAATAGTATTGTAGAAAAGTAAAAAGCCGACAGTTAGTCGGCATAACGATTTAGGCGGACGTAGGCGTCATTGAATTAAACAGTGTCCAATCTGCCTCGGTCGCTAGTAGCTCATTGAGAACCCTTAAACTATGCATTGAATTAGAACAGTTTGGTCTTGCCTTCTCGTGGGCATCGGCGATGAGATAACAAACACTCATAACATCCGAGTGCTTTTCGTATTCTACTTCTCCACGAACTTTACAAATTTCACAGAACCACTTCTGTTTAGACACGCATCTCCCCTCTTTGTATTTTCAGGAACTTTCAACAGTATATCCTGGCAAATCACACTGTCAAGAATTTAAAGGTTCTAACCAACTTCACCCGGTAATGAAAAAGTCCCGCGAATCAGGGATTTTTCTCCTGAGCGAGTGAAGGGAATCGAACCCTCGTATCCAGTTTGGAAAACTGGCGCACTACCATTGTGCTACACTCGCATGTTTGATTGTTCGCTCAAATTTGCGAGAGAAAACTAGAGTTTTCGCCCTACGGCGAAATCCTGGGAAATTTTTAACGCTCCGCGAGGACGCTCCGCTAAATTTCCCGCGCGACACAAGCAGTTGTGTCGCGCCCACATACGATACCCGCATGATCGATTTTTATTTTAGCAAAATATTCTTAATGCGTTTTACCTCTTGTTCAACAATCTCCCCGTCGTATTCTCCGCCGTGAGCACTCGTCCCCATATAAGAAGGTTTTTTCTGGTCTAAATGAAGTTTTAATACAACTCCCGCATTATTAAAAGAGATATAAATATGAAATCGCGGATAATCTATGCCCTGAAGCGGACGTTCATAACTTATTTGACCGGATTTAAAGTATCTGTGTTCCATATAACCCGCTTCGCGCATGGCATAGCGAAGATTTTGCTTTAGCTCTCCGATGATTATATCCATAAAAATGTTTGAGTGCAGGAATATTAAAAACTGTGTCGGGGTGCTGGGAGAACTCGGCCTCATTAAGTCCTAAGTCGGGGTGCCGAGAATTGAACTCGGTCTTCGTGCTCCCAAAGCACGCGTACTGCCGGTATACTACACCCCGACTTAGGACTTAATTTTTTGTAGGAACCCCGGGCATTTTTAAACGCTCAACAGGGACGTTTCGTTAAAATGCCCGCGAGAAACGAGCAGTCGTTTTGTATAGGTACCCAGGGAAATTTTTAACGCTCCGCCGGGAGGCTCCGCTAAATTTCCCGCTTGAGCCAAGCAGTTGGCTCAAGCCCCAAAGCACGCGTACTACCACTATACGACTCCCTGGCGTTAAAAGGTGGGCGGGCAAGAAGCACGCGTACTGCCAGCATATCCCGACGTTCAAGTCGGGATCCCGACTTCAATCAATAAATTATTGATAGTGCATCGGGACGACACCCCGTTTTAAAAGCCTTAAATTCTAAGGGCTTACGCTATAAATATGCTATAATATAAGTAATAAAAGCGCGATAGGCAAGACAAGTTCGCGTTTATATTTAGCCCAATTTAATAAGGGTTCAAAAAGGGCATTTTGGAACTGTGCGGCATTTGATCCCACCAACATGGCAAACAAAGCAAATTCAAAGCTGATAGAATATTTGAAGTCAGAATTTGATATTGTAGGTCAATGCCGCAGAATGCGCGTTCCATTATGGCAATGTCCTAGACTTTTGTTCATTATCATGGGCGCGGCGATTATTTTAGCCATGGTCGGTACATATTTTTTCCTTGAAGTCAGAACCGAACCGGAAATGGCAGCATTAATCGTTGTGGCCGTCGCAGGAGTTTTACTAGTTCAAAGCTATATAATAATACTGGCTACCGAACATATTGCCGAAACAAGCCGATTAAAAACCGAGTTCATTAATATTACATCACATCAGTTGCGATCGCCGCTAACCGCTTCACGTTGGGCCGCAGAACTAATGCGTGAGTCCAGTTCAGGTTTACCAGACGAACTTAAAGAAAATTTGAAAATAATCGAAGATTCTAACGAGCGTATGAACAAATTGGTTTACGCGCTCTTACAAGTAGCCCGTATTGAAGCAAACACTGTTAGGCAACATAAACGCGACGTGGACGTAGTCGAAACTATCAAAACAGTTATCGATGAAGCAACCATTTTTGCTAAAGCCTCCAATATCAGTCTTGACTTCAATGCGCTCAAGGAACAGCTGGCTGTTAATTTCGATCCCGATCAGCTACATTTTATTGTTCAGGAGATGGTCGACAACGCCATACGTTATTCTAACGGCAAAGGCAACATTCAGATATCGTTAACTAAGAACGGCAATCAAACCCATTTTGAAATTAAAGATAGCGGCGTCGGCATACCCAAAGACGAACAAAAAAATATTTTCCAGAAATTTTACCGTGGCTCAAATACTTACACCCTTTCGCCGTCAGGAACCGGCCTATCTCTGTTTATCGTTAAAAAGATTATTGAAGCCGGCGGTGGACGTATAGGTTTTAGTTCTAAGTTGAACGAGGGAAGTACGTTTTGGTTCAATATTCCATTAGCATTAAATAATCAAAATAATCATTCCAACTAACTATCATTTGCCGATGGCTAAGACTTAAAAACAAACCGCAAATTTGTTATTAGATTAAGCCATTTGCTAAAAATATGAAAAAAATTCTTTTTGTCGAAGACGAGCGGGCGCTTCAACGCACTATAAGTGAGGCCCTGCGCCGCGAGGGCTACGAGGTTTTAAGCGCGGTTGATGGCGAAACAGGGGCCCGTTTAGCCAAAGAAGAGAAGCCTGATATGATTTTATTGGATCTTATTCTACCCCGTAGGTCTGGCTTTGATGTCTTACAGGAATTAAAAAGCGATGACGTTACTAAGGGGATTCCCGTTATCGTGCTTACTAATCTTGAAAGTCCGGCAGATGTCGACAAAGCCATTGAACTTGGTGCCACGACTTATTTAGTGAAAGCCAACTATAATCTGGGCGATATAGTCCAAAAGGTTAAAAGCACTTTTGAAGCACAATAATAGAGGTGTTTGATAACCGCTGTTTCAAAAACTAACATTTCTTTTGAATAAATAATTATTTTATGCGCGTTGAAGATTCACAGCTTAAAGCCTTCATCACCGACGGCAACCTTATTCCTCCAAAGGAACTTGATGTCGCGGCGAAGGAGGCGAAAGAAGATAAGAAGCGTTTGGCCGACGTGATTTTGGCAAAAAAGCTTTTATCCGAGGAAGAGCTTTTAAAACTGGAAGCCTACATATTAGGCATCCCGTTTATTGATCTTGAAGGCGAAGAGGTGCCCGCCGATATTTTACACATAATACCCGAACCGATAGCCAAAAAGCACAATATTATTGCTTATCGCAAAGAAAAAAATGGACTGGAAGTGGCTATGCTGGACCCAGAAGATCTGCAGACTATAGATTTTATTCGAAGGAAAGTCCGCTTGAAAATCTTTCCGCGTTTAACGACCACAGCATCCATTAAGCACTTGTTGCGCCAGTACGAAAAAAGTCTTGAAGCTGAATTCGGAGATATAATCCGCGAAGAAGCCAGTGGAGTTAAGGCCAGCGCCGAGAGAGGAGAGGGGGCGGATGAGGGCGATTTAAAACAGGCAGCTGAAGAATTGCCCATCATTCGTATTGTGGACACCTTGCTTAAGCACGCTGTCCTGGAAAATGCTTCAGATATACACATAGAGCCGCAGGAAAAAGAAGTTACGGTGCGCTATCGCATAGACGGTATACTTCATGATGCCATGACCCTGCCCAAGCAAGTTCATGCCGGGGTTGTAGCCCGCATAAAAATTCTTTCTAATTTGAAAATTGACGAGCACCGTCTGCCCCAAGACGGACGTTTTAAGCTTGAGACCGATGAATATAAATATTCGCTTCGCGTTTCTATTTTACCGGTATATGACGGAGAAAAAATAGTCATGCGTCTTTTGCCCGAAACCAGCAAAGCTTTAACTCTTGATGCCTTAGGTTTCCGTGGTGAAGCCTTGGAGCACGTGCATGGCGCGATGCGCAAGCCTGTGGGCATGCTCTTGGTTACCGGTCCAACGGGCTCCGGAAAAACAACCACCCTTTATTCAATGATGGATATTTTAAATACACCAAGCGTAAACATATCTACGGTTGAAGATCCGGTGGAGTACCGCATGCAGCGAATAAATCAAACCCAGATCCGTCCGGATATAGGCTTGACCTTCGCCAACGGGCTGCGCTCTTTAGTTCGTCAGGACCCCAACATAATTATGGTCGGTGAGATACGCGATAAAGAAACAGCAGATCTTGCCGTGAACGCCTCGCTCACGGGCCATTTGGTCCTTTCAACCCTGCACACCAATTCAGCTGCCGGCGCCTTGCCCAGATTAATAGATATGGGCGTTGAGCCATTTCTTATTGCTTCAACCGTTAATGTTATAATTGCCCAGCGTTTGGTACGTAAATTGTGCCCGGCTAGAGATGTTTACCAGTTAAGCGCGGACGAAGCCAAAGCTTTCGGCAGCGAAGCATTTGAGCACGAATCCATGCTTAAAATTTTGGCTGAAGAGAAGATCAAGGGGTCTGAAAAGGGATTTGGTGGAATAGAATTTTCCCGTCCAAAGGCGACAACCGATTGCCCCGACGGTTATAAAGGCCGTGTAGGAATTTATGAGATCCTGCCGATAACCGAAACCATAAGACAGTTAATCGTTCAGAAGGCCTCTAGCGATGATATTTTGCGGCAGGCGCGAAAAGAAGGTATGCGCACCATGGTTGAAGACGGAATGATTAAAGCCGCGCAAGGCCTAACTAGTGTGGAAGAAGTGTTAAGAGTAATTACAGAATAAATTAAATATCAAAAGCCAAACACCAAAATTTACGAAAGTCGCCTACGGCCACATACAATAATTTTAAATTTTGCATTTTTAATTTTCACTAAGGTTATATGACCCTATTTAAATATGTTGCTCGTTCAATAGATGGTGCTGCCCAAAGTGGTATACAGGAGGCGGCCGATAAGCGTGTTTTGGCGCGATTCCTTAGGGGAAAAGGCATGATTTTGGTTTCTGCCGAACACAAAGAAAAAAGCGATACACCGGTGTTTATAAAAAGAATAACCGCCGGTATTTTGGGAGTGCCTCTTGTGGAAAAAATGACATTCATCAGATATCTAGCTGTATTGATTTCTGCCGGCGTTGATATAAGCCGCGCACTTTCGGTTCTTGAACAGCAGGTTAAAAGTCCGACCTTCAAAGATATCATACGCGCCGTGCACGCAGAAGTTATGCAGGGCAAGACATTGCATGAGACTTTGGCCAAGCATCCCAAGGCATTTTCTGAACTAACTGTAAATATGATCGCTGTCGGTGAAGAATCGGGGCGTTTAGTTGAATCCCTTGAATTGGTCGCTAATCAGTTGGAAAGGGAGCATCAACTGGTAAGTAAGGTAAAAGGCGCATTGATATATCCGGCCGTAGTTATTTCAGCCATGCTTTTGGTAAGCGTGGTCATGTTCATCTATGTTGTACCTAACTTAAAAGCGGTATTTGGTGATATCAATCTTGCTTTGCCAATTACGACACGGGTTATTTTTGCTTTAAGCGATTTCTTGGTCCAACGTTGGTATGTAGCCTTGGTGATCGTCATCTTAGCGGTTGTTATTTTAAGAGTAGCGTGGACGGTACCGCAGATCAAAAGAGCTATTGACGTGATTTTAATGCGCGCGCCAATTTTTGGGTCGTTGGTCCGTAAAATAGTTAGTGCCAGAATAGCTCGCACGCTTTCTTCGCTTATATCATCTGGCGTGCCCATTATTCGTAGCATTGAGATAACATCAAATTTAGTAAGCAATACCGCCTTTAAGAACTCGCTTAAAGAATCAATTAATCACGTTCAGAAGGGAGAGCCTTTTTCCGCCGCCTTGGCAATCTACCCCAAAGTTTATCCGCCCATGTTGGTTCAGATGATATCTGTGGGAGAGGAAACTGGTAAATTGGGCGAGATGTTGGGACGCACCGCGAATTTTTATGAAGACGAGGTAGATCAATCTTTGAAAAATTTAACAACCATCATTGAACCCTTGCTTATGCTGTTTATCGGAGGAGCAGTTGGGGTATTTGCCGTGTCTATTCTTGGGCCGATGTATACGCTCATCCAGAACCAGGTTTAATTATGTTTACTAAAAAGGCGATTTATACCAAAAGAAATGGCTACAGCCTTATTGAAGTTTTGGCTACAACAGCAATAATAGCCGCAGTTTCTGTTTTTATCGCCTTGTCTTTGGCGAATTTCAGGAATAATGCCCAGGTTGTTTCTGAAAGTCAGAATATAGCAAGCGTTCTGGCTCTGGCCAGATCTAACACCGTAGGCGGTAAGGATAATATACTGTGGGGGGTACATCTTGCTACAAACGATTTTACCTTGTTTCAAGGTGGGGTTTATGATCCGGCTGATCCAAACAATGTTGTATATACCCTGCCGATAGGCGTAACTATTTCCTCAATAGTTCTTGCCGGAGGTGGTTCCGACGTAATATTCAACCGAATTAATGGGGGAACGAGTCAGGCGGGCAGTCTAACTGTTTCCGCCCAAAGCAATGTGATAGTTACGATTAATTCTAGCGGTGAGATAAGCGTAGGCGGTACGCTTCCTGCTCCTGGTGGCACCCGCATAATCGACACCAGGCATGTCGATTTTACCCTAAATTGGTCAATACAAAATTCAATAACCCTTACGTTAACTTTCTATGATCCACCAAATCCAGCAACAGTTCAAAATATAGCCATGGCGCCTTATTTCAGTATGGGCAATACGATTTTTAACTGGAGCGGTCAATATACAATTGGCGGAGGAGCCCAAGTCTTAAAGATACACACACATCTTATTGATACCCCCGGGAACAAGACTATTTTATCCGTCCACCGTGATAAAATGGAGAATAGCAAAGCACTGGACATAGCCATAGATGGGGTGCTAGTAGCCTCGTACAACGCAAGTGGGGACATTACGCCATGGCCTGGGGTAACTTTTGATGTGCAATAAAAAACGATAAATAAAATGATAACCTTTAATAATAAAAATAAGGGCTTCGCGCTTATAGAGATTACTGTAGCCATAGGTATAGCCGCCACCTTTTTCTTCGGCATGCTTCAATTTATCAACACTTCTGCGCGAACCATGCGATCCGAGCGCTATACGCGCGAAGCCGGGCTACTGCTGGCAGAGGGTCAGGACGCTGTTAAGTTCATGCGTGATGCTGGTTGGACGGCATATATTTCTTCTTTGTCTCTTGAAGCCACATATTATATTAGTCCATCTGGAAATAGCTGGTCTTTCACTACAAATGATCCCGGCGTGATTTCCGGATTGTATACACGCACCTTGGTTTTACATGAGGTTTTGCGTGATGCCAGCGGCAATATCGTCAGCGCGGGCGGAACCGCAGATGCGAATTCGCGAAGAGTTACAGCAACTATAACTTGGTCCGGTCCTTACGGGGCAAGAAACATTACCAGCGCTTTTTATGTTAACAATATTTTTAGAAATTAGTTATAATAAACAGTGAGTACATGAAAAAGAGTCAAGCCGGAGTAACCATTTTAGAGTTTATAGTTTACGTGGGCATTTTGGCTATCATGAGCGGAGTGACGGTTGTATTTTTAACCAAAGTTATAAGTTCTTATGCAATAATACGGGCAGAAAAGAATCTTTCGCAGGACAACGCACTCGCTTTCGAGAGGATTTTTAATGAGACGCGTCACGCAAAACTTATATATACGCCCACATCAGTTTTGGAGACCGATGCCAGCCAGTTATCATTGCGCACATCGCTTAATCCGCCAGCGGATGAAACCTTTACTTACGTTGATTATTATGTGGATAACGGCGTACTTTATGAAAAAAGAGAGGGAAATTCGGCCATACCGTTGACGGGTTCAAATTCGGTAGTAACTGTTTTTAACGCCACGCGATTTTATTTCGGCGGAGCAGAAGGCATAAGGATAACTTTAGTCGCCAGAACCATAGCGGCATCCGGTCCGCTATCACGGACTTTTTCGTGGACCAGCAGTTCTACTTTAAGAGGTTATTGAAATTAATATGACTAAAAACATTATTTTAACGGATAAGCGAGGTGTGGCTTCTTTAGTTATTCTTTTAATCTCATTGTCAGTGACCGCTATTTTTGTAGGCGGCTTTGCCTTTATTTTAAACCGTGAGACGGCGACCGTACGCCAGATCAATAATTCTAATGCCGCATTCCAAGCAGCTGAATCTGGAATTGAGGACGTAATAACGCGACTACGCGCCGGCGGCAATCCGCCCTCGCCCCTTACTTTTAGCGTTGGTCAGGCATCGGTAACCGTCACTACAGTCACTCTCGGTAATCAAAAGATAATTACGGCCGTTGGCACCATTGATAATGTTACGCGTACTGTTGAAACGGTTATAGAATTAAACACAACCGACACCGATTTTTTCTATGGAGCACAGGTGGGGGAGGGCGGTTTGGTTATGGCCAATAACGCCATAGTTTTCGGGAGTGTTTATTCGGACGGTAGTATAATAGGCGGAACCCAAGGCTCGACAATAAATAATGATGTCTTTGTTGCAGCCGGCGTTGCTCCAGTGCCAGATCAATCATGGACAACGCAAAATGCCGATTTTTCTGCCGGCGTTACACAAAATAGCGCCGTTGTTTTGGTTGATTCTGGCGGTGACGTGGGAGATTATGATTCCATGGCGCTTGGTTCGGATCAGTTCGCAAGAATTAGTTACTACGATGCTTCGAATAAAGATCTTAAATTTGTGCGGTGTACTAACCATGATTGTACTGCCAAAAATATTACCACCGTTGATTCAACCGGAGACGTCGGTTACCGATATTCATCCATATATCTTGGATCAGACGACTTCGCGCGCATAAGTTATTACGACAATACCAGCAACAATAGGGATCTTAAATTTGTACGCTGTACTAACAATGATTGTACGAATAAAAATATCACCAGCGCCGATACTACCGGTGACGTTGGGCAGTTTTCATCTATGGCTCTAGGTTCAGATGGCTACGCGCGTATAAGTTATTACGATAATTCAGGAGGAAATTTGAATTTTTTGCGTTGTACTGATTCTGATTGTACGGCCAGTAATAAAACCAGCGTTGATACTAGCGGAGACGTGGGTAAATATACATCCATAACTTTGGGTTCAGATGGTTTTGCCAGGATAAGTTATGTGTATGCTGGCAACAATGATGACTTAAAATATGTTCGCTGTACGAATGCCGACTGCACCACCAAAAATATAACCACGGTTGATTCCGCCGCCGAAGTTGATTATCCAACTTCGATTGCCTTGGGCTCCGACGGTTATGTGCGCATCAGTTATTATGATGATGCCAGCGACGATCTTAAATTTGTCCAATGCACCAACGATGACTGCACAACCAAAAATATAACTGTAGTCGATTCTTCAGGTGATGTTGGTAGGTACGGCTCCATAAAAATTGCTTCTGATGGTTACGCCAGAATAAGCTATTACGATGCCTCAAGCGGTAGCGTAAAATTGGCCAAATGCACAAACGCGGCCTGCACAACAAATAGCATTTCTGTTCCTGATACCCAGGACAATGTCGGTTTGTATACGTCTTTGTATTTGGGGACCGACGGCTTCGCGCGCATTAGCTACCGCGATGATGATAATAAAGATCTTAAATTCATACGTTGCATGATAGATTCTTGTCCCGCGCCAACACCACAGGTTGATGTTGCCCAAAGTTTCAGGCCAAGCGCAACCCAGCGCGCGGTTAAAGTCGATTTGTACCTGAAAAAAACCGGCACTCCACTTAACGCAACACTGCTTCTAATAAAAGATAGCGGCGGTTCTCCCAGCACTAACTCTGATGATATACTTGCCACGGGCACCATAAACGCTTCGCAAGTTACCGCTTCTTATGGATGGTTATCTGTAGGCCTTTCAAGTACGCCCACATTGACTGTCAACACCATATACTGGCTTGTTGTCGACACCATATTAGATAATTCAAACTATCTTATATGGGGAGGGGACTCAACCGACGCTTATGCGTCTGGTACTGGAAAAAGAAGTAATGATTGGACGGCTGGTGGGTGGAGCACAATAGGAGGCGATTTAGATTTCAAAATATATATGGGCGGAGTGGATTATCAGATTAGTTCAATGGAGAATATAGGAGGCAATGCCAGTGCTCATATAATTGACAACGCGGATGTAACCGGAAATGTTAATGCTTATACATATAATAATGGGACCGTAGGAGGCAATATAAACGCCGATTCTATTTCCAACTGCACCATTAACGGTAACGCATCTTATAATACTAAAGCTACTTGTACGGTCGGAGGGACAGAGACTACGCCTACAACCCCGCCTGATGATCCGCCACACGTGCCACTACCCATTTCCGAGGCAACCATAGCCGAATGGAAAAGTGATGCAGCGGCAGGCGAACCCATAATAGGAGATTATGTTGTGCCAGAGGGAACTTCATATTTGGGACCAAAAAAGATAACCGGGGATCTTTTGATGAGCGTAAACAGATCTACTCTAGTTTTGACAGGTACCGTGTGGGTGCAGGGCAATATAGATGTTGCAAACGGCAGCAGAATAATACTTGATCCCAGTTTTGGTGTTTTTAGCGGTACGGTTATTGCTGATGGTTGGATACGTATTGAGAATAACGGTATTTTTGAGGGTTCCGGTCAGCCCGGCAGTTACGTTATGCTTCTTTCAACCCTGGCTTGTGTTGGCGTGGCAAGCCCGAGTTGTACTGGCGAGAATAGTGGAGCAATAAGCTTGCATAATAATGCCGAAGGAGCGATTTTTTACGCATCGAACGGTCTTATACATTTGAACAACGGTGTTCTTGTGACCGAACTTGTAGGGTATAAGATAAGTCTTGATCCCAACGCAAAGCTTATTTATCAAATAGGTTTAGCTAACGCCAGTTTTACATCTGGACCGTCGGCTGGATGGGCTATTCTTTCCTGGAAAGAATTGTGATTTAGAACGGTTTATATATGTTTAATTTCATCTATCCAAAACTTGAGGCATTTGGTCTTGATATTTCAGATCGTTCTTTTAAGATCGCCAGCATTGAAATTAATCGCAAGCGCAAGCAGATGGATCTTGTTTCTTATGGGGTATTTCCTTTTGAGAGAGGATTTATTGAGAGTGGACGCATCATTAGCAAGGATAAGGTAGGACTGATCATAAGAGACGGCCTGTCTAAAATTCATGGTAAGCGCATAGCAACCAAAGCAGCTGTGGTGTCTTTGCCGGAAGAACAATGTTTTGTTCGCGTCATTCAACTTCCGCCTATGCCGGAGAAGGAACTTAGTGAGGCTGTGGCCGCAGAAACAGAGGGTAATATACCGATGTCTTTGGATGAAGTTTATTACGATTGGCAGGTTATAACCAGGCCCGATGGAGTAGCTTCCAGCGCAAGTGGAGAAAACACCAAACATTTCGATGTTTTGGTAGCCGCAACCCCGAAAGAAGTGGTTGAAGAGTACGAATCTTTACTTGCCGGGATTGGATTACTCCCGCTTATTTTTGAGCCTGAGTCGTTTGCTATTGCTCGTGCCGCATTGAGGAACCGTATTAGTTATTCCCCGCTTTTATTAGTAGATTTGGGTGAGACGCATACTACCCTAGCTATAGTTTCGGGAACATCTATACGTGTCACCGTGTCCGTTTCGGTTGCCGGAGGTAATTTTACAGATCTTATTTCCTCCGCATTTAAGATATCCAGTGAAGAAGCCGAAAAGAAAAAAAGAGAACATGGTTTAGGACAAGAAGGCGAAGGTTTAAAAATTTTTAAGATACTTGAGGCTCCACTTATAGATTTGGTTCATCAAATCAAAGGCTATCTTGCTTTCTACGCATCGCATTCTTTCCATGAACATCAGGTTTGGACATTGGCGGTTAAAACACCGGAAATTAAAACCATGGGTAGCTTTGATTTCAGGCCCGTCTCGCGTGGTGAAGTTGTGATCGGTAGAGATGCCGATGGTAAAGAAAATCAAGCCACAAGATTAGGTATGTCTGGCATCTCGCGAATATTTTTAACGGGGGGCGGCGCGAATTTGGCTGGTTTGCCAGAATATCTTTCGGCCAGCCTTAAAATTTCTGTTCAGCGTGCCAACCCGCTTATTAACATAACCCATATCGTTAATGATAAAGAAGGAGTAGCGCCGTTTGATCCTATGACTTATGCTACCGCGATAGGTTTAGCCATGCACAGACCATAAATTATTATGTTGGGCGACAAACTCATAAATTTAACATCTATCGAAGCTCAAAATGGCATCCGTTTTGAATTGCTGACCCGTCTTGTTATTCGAGTGGGTATTGTTATAATTGCCATTTTGTCTGTTTTAATAATCTTCATGCTTACCAGTTTGATTTATATTACTACTTTGAAGGGCGGGGTTAGTGAGAACACAAAAACCTGGCGTATTTTAGGGCAGACAACCGAAAGTGATGAAGTCAAACAAAAAGTTAAAGCATCTGCAGATTTTATACGTTATGTGTCAAAGCTGTCCACCGACCCATTTAAGTGGAGTAGTACAATACGAGACGTAGTGGTTTCCCTGCCGCCAACCGTTTATTTAACCGCAATATCCGGCTCACAAGCGCAAAGGAATATAGTTATTAGCGGTTTTGCTCCGACCAGAGATGATGTTTTGCAATTGGAAGATATGCTTAAAAAACTTCCGTTTATAAGTCTGGTCGATTCACCCGATTCCAACGTTATCGCAGAAAAAAATATCACATTCCAATTCACTTTGATCCTGAATAATATACGGCAACAAGAAGAAAAAACCGATAAAAAAAGCAAGTAATACCATCGTTTTGTATGAATAAATACCGTTCGCCAAAACAAAAATTCACGATCGCTCTTGTCGTTTGCGGCACGCTTGTAGTTGCAGTTGTAGGTTTAATAATTGCACCGTTGTTTATACAAGTTGTCTCCAATTCTGCAAAATTGAAGGCTGGCATGCTGGAACAGGTTAATGAGCAGGCGAAATTTGTCGCAGCGCAGGAAACTACGCAAGACTTATTGAAAATCAGCCCCCAAATAGATAAAATCGAGACATTTTTTCTGGCAGACGATTTGCGTGATTTAAGTAATACTCTGAATGCTATAGAAAACCTGGCGCAGATCTACAATATAGATCTTAAGAAACAGCCGACTGGAGCCACCAAAGAAAGCAAGGGTTTTTCTTTGGTAGTTCGTGGTACCTTCCCAAACATCATGAATTTTATTATGCGGCTTGAACAATTCCCGAAGTTTAGCAAAATAGAGGGTTTTAGTTTGGCCACACAGCGCGTTGCCGAAGGCAGCAACATTACGCAAGAGCTGTCAGGCAGCATATCATTCGTTATTTATTTATCGCCAAATAACTAAACCGCAATGTATCAAATAAAACTGCCAAGAAAAATATCTTTGCCGCGCGAACGCTTAGTTGGAATTTTTGTTAACCATATAGGTGAATTTTTCATACTTCTATTATTTATTGTTTTCGCAGCGGGCGGTTATATTTTTTGGAAATACGCCTGGATAGTATCTAATTTTCAACCTAAGCCCCAGATCCTTTCCAGCGCGATACCCCAAAAAAGCCTTGATGAAATCCTGCAACATATAGAGCAAAGAGAAAAAGATTTCAAATCTCTGTTACCAGCTTTAAGCATACGAGATCCTTTCCAAGAAACAGTCCCGCATTAATATTTTATAAAATTCCAATATATGAGCACAAATTTTTTTGATTATCCGACTATTGTTTCGTGGATCAAAAGCGAAGGGCCGGTTATAATTGCAACGATTATAAGTCTATTTTTAGGTTATAAATTTACTGTAGTTGTTTTTTCTCGTCTGGTGCACGTGATCACGAAAACTATGAGCGAGGGAACGCGTCAGAAAACCGAAACTATTTTTACGCACATTTTTGTAAATTTAAGTCGAGTAGGATTTTTTATCTTGACCGCAATTTATTTGTTGTCCAAGGCGGGTATAGATATAGGTCCTATCGCCGCTGGCTTGGGCATAGGCGGCTTGGCTCTGGGTTTTGCGGCACAGATACTTGTGCGCGATATAATTTCTGGCATGGTCTTGCTTGGCGAAAACCGGTTTAAAAAAGGAGACAAAATTTCTCTTCCTGGGTTGGTAGAGGGGATAGTTGAGGATTTTGATTTGCGCGGCGTCACCCTAAAAAGCGAAGCTGGGGAGCGACATTTCGTGCCATTTGGCGAAATAAGGACTATTACGAAAATTAAAAATTAAAAAGTAAAAAGTCAAAGCTCAAAAGTATTGAAATTCGCTCCGACGATATCGGAGCGAATAACCAAAATTTTACATTTTTAGCCTTTCATTTTACATTTAGTTTGTGCTTTGCCCCTATAGCTCAACGGATAGAGCAGCGCTCTTCTAAGGCGTTGATCCGGGTTCGATTCCTGGTAGGGGCGCATTTGTTAATTTAAAAATTGTATATTATGAACGAAAAACCTTTTAAGCCTTTTAGTACAGAGGCGGGTTCGGAAAATCCTATTGATAAAGAAACGGCTATTATTTTGGCAAAGCTAGCAGGGGAGCGGATTGATGAAGAAACGCTTAGTCTAATACGCAATCGTTTGGCAACGCGCTTGGAAGATGCCTGGACGAAGCCCGGCGACTTGTATTCGCCTCGTCCAGATATTTTGGATAAATTACGGTTAGGCCAGAAAATTAAAATGGATCGCGAAATTCAACTTTTTATTGCACAGCTTCTGCAGGATTACCGCCTTACTCCAGATGAGCGCGATCTGGTAAAGGGAAAAATTCTGGAAGTAGAATAGTCCACTTAAATCATGATTAGAAAAATAAAAAGTAAATACGTAGTTTTGAGCGAAACCACTGGGCGTCAATTCGGAGCTTACAATACCCTTAGCGAGGCAAAAAAGCGCTTGGCGCAGATAGAATTTTTAAACATATGAAATCTTCGCCCAAGCTGCGCGCCAAATTGCGCAAAAGAAGTTTAGCCAAATAATTTATGGAAAAAGAACGGTTTATGCCACAAGAAACAGCGCCGCCGGATGATAAAACTCCTGCGCAAAATATAACATTTGAATCTAGTCATTCATCTGGTCCTGGAGGCCAGAATGTCAATAAGCGTGAAACCAAAGTGCGAGCGCGCTGGAATTTTGAAAATGATCCCGCGCTCACCGAAGATCAGAAGCAACGGATACGCAGCGCTTACCCAGGTAGAGTGACCGAAGCCGGTGAGCTTATCGTTGAGTCGCAATCGGAACGGAGCCGCGACGCCAACCAGCGCAAAGCTGCAGCTCGTTTACTCGATTTAATCGCCAGAGCATTAGAAGTTGCTCCGGAACGGCAAGAAACAAAAGTTCCGTTTTCCGCAAAGCGAGCTCGTTTAGAGGAAAAGCATCATACTGCAGCAAAGAAAGAGTTGCGCAAGAAGGTTGACGAGTGGTAGAATTTTTAAATTGAATTTAAGGCGGCAGGGGGGTGCCTATAGTTTAATGGTAAAACTCCGCTCTGTGGCAGCGGTGACAAGGGTCCGATTCCCTTTAGGCACCCCTCTGCCGCTTTTTCATTGCAAAAGGAAATCGAAACAAAGAGAATTTTATGGCATAATGGAACCATGGGATTTAAATCTTCATTTTGTGAACAATAAAAATCTTTTAATAATTGGTCTCGTTGTTCTTGTCGGAGCAGGATTTGTTATTGGCGCTTTGTGGTTGTTGGGTAAAAAAACATCGACCGCAACGCTTCCGCCGCCAGCGGCAGAGCGTGAAGCACCCGCTCCAGAACAAACATCTGAAGCAGGTAACGTTGAAGATTCAGCCCAAACTCCGGTAGAAGTTGCATCTACGCAGTTGCCGCCAGCCACCGCGCCAGCCCCAGTACCTCCTCCGGCAACAGTTCCTCCGCCCCCAACCCCGCCACTACAGGCGCCAATGGTAATATCCAGCTCCGCGTTTGGACAAAACCAAAATATTCCTGCTCAATACACGTGTGATAGTCAAGACATCAACCCGCCTTTAAGCATGGGGAATGCACCTGCAGAAACTCAAAGTTTAGCCCTCATTATGGATGATCTGGACGGGCCGGGTGGTACTACAACGCACTGGTTATTGTGGAACATTAACTCTGCGGTTTTAAGTATTTCTGCAAATAGTGTCCCGGCCGGCGCGCAACAAGGAACTAATTATGACGGTAAAGTAAAATATGCGGGTCCTTGTCCTCCACTAGATGATCCCAAGCACCGCTATATATTTAAGTTATATGCGCTTGATATAAGCTTGTCGCTTCAATCCGGAGCTTCTAAAAGTGCGCTAGAGGGGGCCATGAACGGACATATCTTGGCACAGGCGCAACTCACCGGTCTTTATGGTTATCATTAATAGCTGACTGTTCCTGACCCACCTATGCCGCTTTTTATTTTGGTATTAAACTCGATGAAACCACTCTTGCCCTTGAGGCGGACGCTATTATATACTTAAAAGCAGTTCTTAAAAATAAGGAGAGTTTAATGGAAGCTTCAAAAGCGCTTGGTGATGTTGTTGTAAAAAAACATGCAGATATTTCAGACACGGGCGCCCCGATTTATGCCAAAAATGCCGACAGACACTATAAAGTCATTCAGCTTCAAGACGGCGGTCTGATTATTGAGATAACCCAAAGCCGCCCAAGCGGCTGGCAAAAGAAGGTGAGTTATGAATATGGTTCATGTCCTGGTGAAGGATGTTGGCATGGACGAGTATATGTTAAAAACACGCGCGGAATGGTGAGAGCAGAACCGTTTATTCCTACTAAAGCGCAATTGAAATGGCTTATACGACTTATTCTAAATCTTGCCTGGAGCACGCAAAAGAACTAATTTTATAGCCGTCTTTGAAACCAAAGACGGTTTTTGATTGTAATACTAAGAAATACATGAAGATACAAAAAGATTTGTGCTAAAATGTTGTGGTATATGATTATAATAGCCGCAAACGCCGGCACACCGTACATTTTTTATCGAGAGACCGAGACACGTTGGTTCCCAACGCTTTCCGAAAGTAGTTCGAAACCGAAATCCCTTGCCACAAACTGTGATCGGGCCGGGTAGCGCTCACGTGCGACCGGTATGCGTTGACGACCGTAAGTAAGACTACCGGTTGAGCGCCGTATTCAAGACAAAAACTTCCCGCAATGGTGAGTTTTTGTTTGTGGTGCGAAAGAGGGATTTGAAGTAGCCATGTTATAATCACTTCATGGATATGGTTCAGTATAAAAAGAAACTTCAACGCGACGTTTTCATTTTGTTATTGAGCGTTGTCGTTGCAGTGTTGCTTGTTGTTAGTGGAAGCATCCATTCTATTTCCGACAACCTGGGCGAATGGGGGCTCATCGGCGTTTTTCTGGCCGGTATGGGGTTCTCTTCCGCCTTCTTCGCCGCACCCGCAACCATCTTCATCTTCGCGTTTGCGCAGAACCCTTTCCCCTTTTGGCTTGTTGCGATTGTGGCAGCAATTGGTGCGATGCTGGGGGATTTGCTTATTTTTCGCTTCCTGCGCGATGGTCTAGCCGACGACTTTCGTTATCTTGTTGAGCAAGCCGGCAAAAACGAACGAATGCGGCACATTTTTCGTTCGCAGCTCTTCTATTGGTTCGGCTCGTTCATTGCCGCCCTGGTGATCGCCTCTCCCTTGCCGGATGAGATTGGTCTTGCTATGTTCGGCGTTCTTCGTTTCGATACGAAACGCTTCTTGCCGATCTCGTTCGCTCTTAATTTCTTGGGTATTCTCGTCATCACGCTTCTCGCACAAATTCCAGGTAATTAGTCCAGAAATATGGTCGTTTCTTTGGCGGTGCTTATTTTTGTGCTCGGGTACCTCGTCATTTCATTGGCGTATTTCTTACGTGTTGATAAATCAGCAGTCGCCCTTCTTATCGGGGGCGTTCTCTGGGTTCTCATAGCCGCTACGTTGCCGCACGATGCGATCGGCAGTGCGCTTGCCGAGGCTGGGAGCGATATTTTCTCAATTATCGTGTTTCTTTTGGGAGCAATGACGCTTGTTGAAATCCTCACGCATTATCGCATTTTTGATCTGATTCGGGTTCGTCTGTTCGCGCTTCACGTTTCCGATCGTGCGCAGTTTTGGATCATTGGGATTTTAACATTCTGTCTAAGCCCTATACTTGATAATCTGACAACAACTATTGTGATGGCGCAGGTTGCTCAGAGGTTCTTTCGCGGACAGAATCTCCTCCTTGCCATTGCCGCAATAGTGGTAAGCGCAAATGCCGGTGGCGCCTTTTCGCCGATCGGCGACGTCACCACACTCATGTTGTGGTTGGCAGGAAAATTCTCTGCCCTGGAAGTCATTTCGCAGCTTTTCTTTCCCTCACTCTTCCTTTTTCTTGTAAGCAATTGGTTGCTCGCGCGACGTCTTCAGGCAGACACACAGGATGTTGAGGAAGAAACGCAGGTATCGTTTTCTCTTTCTGAAAAAATCATCTGTGGGTTTGTCTTTCTAGCCTTTACCATGCCGTTTTTCTTCAGCCAGCTCGGGTTGCCCCCGTATCTTGGGATCATTACAGGGCTTGCATTCGTCTGGTTCGTTGGTGATGTGTTTAAAATCGTCGTACCGCAGCCAAGCCATCTATCCGTAGATATCAATCGTTTCCTGCAGAAAACCGATATCGCGACGCTCAAATTTTTCATTGGTATTTTGCTTGCGGTCAGTGCGTTAGCGCACCTGGGCATTCTTGCGCATGCTTCTGAGGCCATGTTTGGCAATGCTCCAACCGAAGGTAGGTTGATCGCGGGAAGCGTAGTTTTGGGCATACTCTCTGCGGTCGTGGATAACGTACCACTTACGGCCGCGGCAATCGATATCTTACATACTACGAACTCTGCCATTTGGAGTCTTTTAGCGCTTGCGGTTGGGACCGGCGGGTCGCTGTTGATCATTGGCTCTGCTGCGGGCATTGTGGCAATGGGTACGGCTCAAGAAATGACCTTTTTTCGCTATTTGCGTATCGCCACCGTGCCAGCGTTCATAGGATACGTTGCGGCTATCGTCACCTGGTTTATCCAGTTTAGATTATTTTTTGCTTAGTTAATTGGTTTGGTAATGCGGAAACAGGTCTCGAGGATCTGGTCCTTCGCACCGCGTGATTTATTATCAAAAAAGTATTATACTGGCTAATATTATGACTTTTCTCAATCCAATTCTGTTGAGCAGGATAATATACTTATTGGGTTTATCTAATCTAATCGGCCTATTTCTGGTATTCTTCTCCTGCCGATGTCTCCCTGGCATGCGCTGGCTGAGACCATTGTGGCAAACAAGGTGGTATCAGAAATTTTATCGCCTACACTGCTGGTACTGGTATTTTTTCTTCATTTCGGTTTTCTTGCACGCCATTCTCGCCATTTACTTTTATGGCAATCCGTTTTTGAGCACCAACTAATTAAAAAATACCATGGGCCTATTTAACAATCCGCCGCAAGGCGTAACTAAAGAAGAATTCCGGCGCATCATGAATGGAACACACAATCTTCCACAAGAAGCCAGAAAACGCCTAGAAGATTTGGGCGAGGCTTATTTTACGCGTCAGGGTATTTATAATCGCATAAGAAAAGAAGATTTTGAACAATTTATGAAAGGGGCTAAAGATATGCTACCGCCTGGTTATCACGATAAGATGAAAGAGATGGGCGCCAAACTTCAAGCGGCCTTGCGGGGGCATTACGGCTCTTAACTTTATTAACAAAAAGCGCAAGGAAATAAGATTTGTTATAAAATGTAATGTAGGATCAATAGAAATCCCGACTTTGTTGAGTCGGGATTTTGTTTATAGCTTCCAGATATACCATAGACCTGGGGCAGTAAGAGTTTTTACAGCTTCATCCAAGTCTTCTAGGAGCGAAGCGTTAGCTCGCATGCCACCCAAGAAGTTTTCAAGAAAAGATTGTTTCGATGCCAATTGGACAAAAGAGATCTGATCTTTTGTCAGGCCCGAGTTTTTGGTCTTGGCATATTCAATCATGGCGTCACGGGCAGTATCAAAAGAGCCGATCTGGTCCACTAAACCAAGTTGCCTTGCGTGTTCGGCGCTGAAAACTTTTCCGGTTGTGATTTCGGGCCAAGATGCTTCGGTGATGGCAGTGCGGCGGCTGGATACGATTGTGACGAATCTTTTCATGGCCGGCTCAATGATTTCATTGAGCAGGTATTTGCGATCTTCATCCGTTAATGGGCGGTACATGGATGTAGTATCTTTGAGCGATCCAGTGGTGAGCGATTCCATCTTAACGCCTAATTTCGCAAGAGCTTCGGAAACATCCATTCGCTGAAGAATGACGCCCACGGATCCAACGATAGCTGATTTTGCGGCAACAATGTTGTCTGCGCCTACAGCCGCCATGTAGGAGCCAGATGCTCCCAAGTTCTCTATATAGGCAACAACGGGCATTTTCTGGCGTATACGGCTGATTTCGTTGAAGATATCTTCGCTGGCGCTTGCCATGCCGCCTGGTGAATTAATGCGGAGAAGTACGCCACAGGCAAGAGGATCATGTCGTATACGCTTTCCTAATACCTCAAAATGCCGCGCGCTCGTTTGGCGCGCGCCTCCTCGGAGCGGGCTTGGAGCGGCACCTTCATCCACAATGACGCCTTTAATGGGAACGATAAAGACCTTGTGCGGACCGTGGCCGCCAACCATAACTTCTATAAGCTGCGACATTTATTCTCCTTTTTAGCCTTTTTCAAAATTCATTTGGTATTAGTTTACCGCAAATATGGCCAGTAAAGCAAGATTGCCCTCACGGATAGAGACCGTTTGCGGCAAAAGGTTGCTTAAAAAGTCGCGTTTCGGCATAATAAAATAATGCAATTATTTAAGGGTTACACTCGACTTCAAAAACTTGAAAAAGATTTATTTCTTTTGTTTGTCGGAGTTGTTTTTGCCGTAGTTTTAATCGCCAGCGGCTTTATAAACCAGTTGGCAGTAATTCTTAACGGATGGGGCCTGATAGGCGTTTTTATTACGGGGATTGGTTTTTCTACTGGTTAAGTTCTTTTCTAGCCGCCGCGATAATAGCCTCGCCCCTTCCAGACGAATTGGGGCTTATGATTCTTGGGTTTATCCATTTCAACACCAAAAAATTCTTGCCCATTGCCTTTGTTCTTAATTTTTTAGGCATATTGGCGATAACCTTATTTGCACAAATTAAATAACATGCCAGAGTTGCCGGAAGTTGAAATAACAATGAGAAAGCTTGCGCCCAAGATTTTGAGGCGCAAAATAATTTCTTTCTATAGCGATTGGCCGCGAGGCTTACATAGTCATTATTCTTTAGATAAATTGTCCAAAGACTTGCGTGGCAGGAAAATACTTCGACTTTCGCGTATCGGCAAAGTTATCTTTCTGCATTTGTCAGGTCAAAATTCTCCGCGCATAGCCTTTCATCAGCGTATGTCTGGACGCCTGCTTATTTTGGATGACAGCGATTTTACGGTCAACGCTAAACATATCAGGATAAAACTGGGCTTGTCTGGTAGTAAAATTTTGGCGTTTGTGGATCCGCGCAAATTCGGCATCATGTGGTACGGTTCATCGGAGCATCTGGACAAATACAGTTATCTGCAGAAATTAGGGCCGGACGCGTTAAGCTTATCAAAGAAATATTTTTATAACGCATTGAATAATAAAAGAATCGGTATTAAAGCTTTTTTGTTAAGGCAGGATATTTTGGCCGGCGTGGGCAATATTGTAGCCGATGAAGTTTTGTGGGAGGCAAAAATAAATCCGCAACTCAAGAGTAATTCCTTAAGCATTAACCAGAAAAATTCTTTGTTTTTGGCCATTAAAAAAGTATTAAAGCGCAGCATAGCTTTAGGCGGTAGTTCCATGCGCGATTGGGTACACCCTGACCAAGATAGGGGATCATATCAAGATAATTGGCGGGCTTACGGCCGTGCGGGCAAAAAATGCTTCAGGTGCGGCACAATTTTAAAACGCGCCATTATTGCCGGCAGGGGTACAGTATTTTGCGTCCATTGCCAGAAATAGGATTCAAAGAGCGTGTTATAATAATCAGCAAAGAGGGGAAAGACATGGAAGGCGACAAAAAATCCACTGGAACCGTTTATAATTTCTGTGAATCATGTGATGCTTGTCCTGTTTCTGAAGAGGCCTTAATCGAAAACAATAGCGGTCTAATTCTCCGCGATGATTTTGGCGGAGAAGTTAAGCTTACCGATAACCAGCTTAAAGACTTCGCGGCATTTTTGGTCAAGCGTTTCAAATAAGTACGGTAAACGCGCCATTTTTGTGATATAATATAATTTATGGAGAACAATCAACCAATGCCGAGCGCGGCTGCGCCGGAAGGCAAGCTCACGGTCAAAACGCGCGGTATATTCTTTTTTGTAGTACTTATTCTTTTCGGCATATTTGCTGTCGGATTGAAGTGGATATTCTCGGTTAGTCCAGGCAACGCGCCTTTTTTCTTATTTGACTACGCCGTCGGCTTGTCCATGATTTTTTTGCCCTGTACGTTGCCTTTGGCTTTTGTCATTGTTCCCTTGGCAATGGGTAAGGGTTATGCGCGGGGATTAGGCATAGCAATTTCTTTCGGTATCGGAGTTGCCATAACCTTAAGCTTTTATGGGGCTTTAATTGGGGCATTCGGCCAAGCTTTGGGTGTATCTAAAGTTGAATTAGCCAAAAACATTCTTTATACAATAGCTGGTTTCATGGCCATATTTTTTGCTTTGGGTGAGATAGGCTTAACCAAATTCCGCATGCCAACATATAGCGGGAAAATTCCCGGTTTCATTCAACGCAGGCAGGAATTTTTGAAAGCTGGACTTCTTGGATTATTCTTGGGTAATGTCGGTGTAGGTTGTCCGAATCCGTTGTTTAATGCGGTAATAATTCCACAAATAATAGCAACGGGCAGCGTATTCCAAGGTTGGCTTATAATGTTTGTTCAGGCCCTGGGACGCTTCACGCCCCTTTTACTTCTTGCCATGTTGGGCATTTTGGGCGTTAACGCAACCGCGTTTCTTGTAAGCAGGCGGGGAGTCGTTGAGCGCGCGACAGGATGGGCGACGGTTTTTGTGGGTGGTTTTATGCTGACATTGGGCTTGTTTACCCACGATTGGTATGTTTATTCGGGCATTCATACGCTTCTTGAACAATTGACACAAGAAGAAACGATCACAAATATTTTGGGACAGAGGGCCGGACTGCTGGGACACGCGCATACATTTCCTAGCGGTACTGGAATATTGGGGCAACCACTTTCGTGGGGTTCGTGGTTCATGGTGGCAATATGGCTGATACCCATATTTTGGTATTGGTTCCTAAAAAAGAAAGACTTCAAAGCGCTTCCAGAAAGCGAAAAAGCAATGCAAGGTAGCGTTTTTAAGTGGATGACATCTTATTTAATAACGCTTTCTGTTTTGTTGGTCCTTGTTTTCGGATATTTTTTGCCTTATAGATTCAAGAACATGAATATGATGGAGGGGATGCACAATGACATGGAAATGAGCGCTGTTCCAGTCATCAAGGCTTTTCTTGCCGCAACCCCCGGACCGCTAGAAGTAAATATTCCAACTCGCTTAGCTTTCAATTTTCTGGACGACAATGACAAGATTTTAACCGGTATTCAAGCGGGGCACGAAAGCGTAATGCATATTTTCATAGTAAAAGACGATTTCAGCGTCTTTGCTCATTTACACCCCGAAGATTCTGAACCCATAACACAAGAAATGCTTGATAACGCAGTCTTTGCTGTTAACTATACATTCCCGAGTGAGGGTAATTGGCGCATTCTTGCGCAGATTGTGCACGAGGATCACGAAATCGTTAAAGACTTCGGCAGCTTTTCGATAGGTAGGCATAGCGGCACAAACACCCTAACCACAGATCTTTCCAGGGAAAAATTCTTCGGGCAGAGCGAAGAATATCGCGTGACGATCTCTTCTAATCCGGCAAAAATAATAGCCGGCCAGCCGGTAAAGCTAGATTATTATATTGAAAAGGACCGCCAGCCGGTGATGGACATAGTTCCTTATCTTGGAGCGGCCATGCATTTTGCTATCTGGAGCATAGATCAGGAAACCTTTAGCCACGACCACGGAATGCTTGAAGGTGAAACAACAGACGAGCATCACGGTACTCTACTTAATACCGTTTACGCTCATGGAGAAGTGGAGCCGGCGGCAGACGATAATCATTCGGAAACAGATGCCCTTCCCGCCGAATTTGGTCCGGATATCATTCTAAATCACACGTTCCCTTATGCCGGCTACTGGAAGATATTTGGGCAATTTAAGCGCGGCGACCAGGTTGTCATTACCGATTTTATGGTCCAGGTTTTTCCCAACCCCGTAGATATGAGAGAAGAGAGCACGCACGCGCATTAAAGATAATAGAAAATACCCAGCCCTAACTTTTAGGGCTGGGTATTTAGTTTGGCAATTTAATTCGCTGCTGGTTTTGCCGTGTAACCGACCTCTTCTACCGCCTTAACAATAGCTTCGGCCTTTATTTTTTCGTCATCATATTCAAATTCGCCAACCTTTTTATCATAATCCACAAAGGCGTTTTTTACACCGTCAGTATTGGATAAATACATTTGTATACCGGCGGCGCACGCACCGCAATGCATGCCGCCAATATCGAACTTTTGTTTAATAATTGCCATATTATTTATTTTGAATGATTTTGATTTTATCTCCGCATGCATTGCGGAGAGGGAGGGTCGGGGAAGAGCATCTTCCCCGTGTAGGCCATTCGGCTCTGAGAGCCTCAGGCTCGAATGAGAAAATATTAAAAACCGCGGGTTTTTAAGGAGGAACGAGCTTGCGAGTGACGACAGCAAGGCATTCCTCCGATGTCAAATTTTTGTTTTACTATAGCCATATATTTATTTTAAGCCCTTCTTAGTTTAAGAGCAATAACAAAGCCGCTTATTGAGCCAATGGCGGTTGCGACAGTTAGCCACAGCGGGGGGGGTATTTCCGCGGTTGGTTTTGGCACCGCCCTTACGCTTGTTAGAAAACCAGCGTTGTGTTCTTTTCCGTCCGGAGTTTTAAATATTATATGTATGTCGTATATGCCGGTCTCGATGAATTGATAGCTGAATTCTGCCAAGCCTTCATTTAAAACAATATTATCATTTTGGAATATTGGGCCTCCATCGGGGAGAGATTTTACCTCAAAGGCTTCTATTTCTATCCTTGCAACTGGTATATCGGTAAGATAAGCGCGAGTTTGTGGGTTCAGAAATGCAAGTATGAACCCAACCTGCTCGCTTTCTAAAGGAGATAAAGGAACTGCTGATAAGGTAACTAAAATTCCGTCCACGTACCTTTCCCAAACGCCATTCGCTAAGATAAAACCGGGAAATAAAGCAAAGGCAACTATTAAAACGGCATATGTCGTTATGCTTCGTACGGACATTATATTTTGGCCTATTTTTTCTTAAGCTTGAGCCAAATGAAGTATCCTCCAGCTCCAGCGATAGCCGCGCCAAAAATACCTACTGCGACTGGGTTTACGGAACCAGCCCTTTTTTCAAGAGTTTCAGGCTCCTCGTGAGACTGGTCGCTTTCATGTGCCATACCAATAAGAGGAGCCGTGCTCAAGAATGCTAACGTAAGTAAAGATAATATGTAGCGCATGCTTTTGTATCAATATTTTAACTCTTCATCTCTGTTCGAGCAAACGCCGGTTCCCTATAACGCTTAAGAAGCAGGGAATTGGCCACCACCGAAACCGAAGAGAAGGCCATGGCAAAACCAGCTATTTCTGGCCGCAAAGCAGTTTGCGAGAAAGTTAAGAAGAAAGATCCCAGCCAATTGCCGGCCGCGGGTATATTGCCAAGCCATTGAGAGAAGGTCATTACCCATGCGGCGGGCTCAACGATAGTTCCTGTTGAGTGTGTTGTGATCAAAATATGCATGCCGCTTGCCACAGGTATCGCCACGATATTATAAACAAAAGCCCAGAAGAAATTTTCCCAAATCTTGCGCACTGTTTTTCTGGAAAGATCTATGGCCGTGACAACATCACGAAGATCATCTTTAATCAGAATTATCTCTCCGGTTTCAACGGCCACGTCCGTTCCAGAACCCACCGCGATTCCTAAATTTGATTTTGCTAAAGCCGGCGCATCGTTAATGCCGTCTCCGACCATGGCTACATTTTTACCTTGTTTTTGAAGATCGGTAATCAATCCCTCTTTGTTTTGCGGAAGAACCTTTGCAAAATATTTGTCTATGCCTAACTCTTTTGATATGGCCTGAGCGGTTTTTTCATTGTCGCCGGTTATCATTATTATCTCCTTTTTCATTTTCTTAAGCTCGGCGATGGCCTCTTTGGCAAAAGGCTTAAGCGTGTCGGCAATCCCCAAAATACCTATAAGTTTGTTGTCATAGACCACATATACTACGGTTTTTGCTTCGTTTTGTAGCCTGTCAGAATCTGCAACTTGAGCGGTAATGCCGATACCATTTTCTGTCATAAAGGTATCATTGCCTACCAGCAGTATTTTGGCTTCAACCATTGCACTAATACCTTTTCCTGAAACAGCTTTAAAGTTTTCAACTGCGGGCAATATCTGTTCTTTTGCAGCCTTAACAACGGCTTTTGCAAGAGGGTGCTCCGAACCCTTTTCTGCCGCGGCAGCAAGACGGATAAGCTCATCTTTTGAGATATTCTCACCGACAGGAATGATGTCGGTAACGTCAGGCTCACCCTTGGTTAGCGTGCCGGTTTTATCAAAAGCTACAGCAGTAATTTTATGCGCTTTCTCTAAAGCTTCGGCTCCCTTGATTAAAATTCCCGACTCGGCTCCTCTTGCGGTACCGACCATAAGAGCTGTCGGTGTCGCAAGACCAAGGGCGCATGGACAGGAAACCACCAAAACCGCAATTGCAAAGAGTAAAGACGGCGTGGCTGTGTATCCTTGCACGAAATACCAAAACGCAAAAGTGATTATCGAAAAAACAATGACTGCCGGTACAAAACGCTCCGAAATTTTATCGGCCACGTCTTGTATGGGTGCGCGTGTAGCTTGTGCTTGTTCAACGAGGCGCACTATTTGATAAAGAAGAGTATCTTTGCCCACCTTAGAGGCTTTGCAGGTCAATAATCCATAACTGTTTACCGTTGCGCCTATTACTTCATCCCCAGCTTTTTTATTGACCGGCATTGATTCTCCGGTAACAACTTTTTCATCAATAGCCGATTCTCCAGATAAGATAATACCGTCGGTTGGAACTTTGCTGCCGGGTTTTACAATAAACGTATCATCAACCCTTAAATCATCTAAGGATATTTCCAATTCTTTACCATCGCGTACCACAACCGCTTTTTCGGGAGCAAGTTTAAGCAGCTTACGCACCGCTTCTGATACCCGTCCGCGCGATAACGCTTCAAAGTATCTTCCAAGAATAATAAACGACATTAAGGCCGCGGTGGATTCCCAGAAAGGATGGTCAAATCCTTGCCAAAAACGATTTAGAAAATCGATATCGGAGAATATAAAACCAAAGAATGACATAAAATAAGCCGCGCTGGTGCCCAAAACAACCAAAACATCCATTGAAGACGAACCGACCCGTATTGCGGTGAAGGCGTTTCTGTAAAAAGGCCAACCGACAACAAATTGTATAGGAGTCGTCATTATCCAATATATCCAGTTTAAATCAAACAAAGTTCCCCCAGCGCAACCGTTTTCTCCGCCAAACAAGCCACCGCCTCCGAAACATAGTGCGTGTATATGCGTAAGATTAAGCATATGAACCGCCATGTAGTATCCAATAATGGGGGAGGCGAGAGTAAATGACATTATCACTCTGTTTCGTAGTGAGCGTATATTCTTTTTTTGTTGTTTTTCTGCCTCCTCCTCCTCATCTACCCCTTCTTTTGGTAAAATAAGTGTATAGCCAATTTTTTTAAGTAGCTCTTCTATATAGTTTAATTTCACTTTTTCGGAGTCGTATTCTAGGGCAAGTCTTTCAGTGCCGTAATTTGCTGAAGCCGAAATTACTCCTGGCACTCGTCCCAGAGTCTTGTTGATAAGCACCGAACAAGACGCGCAGTGCATCCCCTGGACCTTGTAGTATATGTGTTCCGTAGCCATAAAATAAAATTTTTAATAAGCAATTAAACTTAAATATTATTTGTTATTGAAATGAATAAATTCAAGTTAATGTTAATATTCGGAATCTTTTTGCTGTCTAACGGATTCATTTACCAAAAATTTTATCGTCCGGCAGAAATAGCGCCAATTAAAGAGAGCAATAAACCGCCCGTAGTTGTTGAAATGAGATCAGATGAGAATAAATGGCATTTTAATCCCGATCGCGTCGAGGTAACGGCTGGAGACAGGGTTATATTAAAGATTTATAACGAAGACTCCTATGATCACGGCTGGGCCACAGAAGCTTTGGGTATAAACAAACGCCTTTTCCCCAAAAAAGAAACCGAAATAGAATTTGTTGCATCAAAAATTGGAGAATTTCCCTTCTATTGTTCCGTACCCTGCGGTGAAGGACACTACAGACAAAAAGGAGTATTGATTGTCAAACCACAGGATTAATTCATTGGTTAATTTGTGCTTTTTTCTTTTTTTTCTCGAACCAGGCATCTAAACTTAAGGGCCCAGCACCTTGAACCCACAGCGATATAAGGCCGCCGATCAAACCAAGATCACGATTTAACGTAGGGTCTTGGCTGAAACCATATTTGGAAACTAATCCACCCAAAAAAAGCATAACAAGCATAGCGGCGCCAAGGCCCGTCCATCTTATGAATGCGCCGCTGAATAAAGAAATAGCTATTATAATTTCCATTACGCCCAAGATGTAATTCAATGCCGCGGCACCTCCTATTTTAAGATTTAAAAGGATTTGTATTTCAGCCCGACCTTGTTCTGGGCTACCTAATTTTTGCACGGCAAATAACATAAACACCACGCCTATTCCCAAGCGCAAAAATATTGGTGCGTAAGGCAATAATTTTCCTCTAATTTTATCCAACATGTTTATTTCCAGGTGAGTTCCCGCAGTTTTTTAATAAGTTCATCGCGGTTCACTCCGCCGGTAGAAAAAAGTTCTCCGTTAACGATAATTCCCGGTGCTGAAAATATGCCGAAATCAACAACCATTTTCTGCCCTTCCGGCGTTGTCGCATCTATTTTTTCCATACTCACATCGGGGAATTCCTTTTGTATATCGGGCCAAATCTTGTCAAACTGGGCACAGGCGACGCACCCCGGTACGGAAACATCTTTGAGCACTATACTTTGGCCAGCTTCATTCATATCTAATCAGTATAACATGTTTTAAGGCATTTGTTGTTTGTGGATAATACGGTTAAAATATTGGCATAAGATAGAATTTTAAATCATGACAGCGTTTTTCTCTAAAAATCAAGCGCCTAAACCCAGGTATGGGGGCCAATTTTCAATTGAGCTTGTGGGATTTATCGCGAGTATTCCCGAAGCAAAACAAGCCTTTCCTGGTATTGAACAGGAAGCCAAGGCGGTTTCTGCAATGACCAACATAAAAGAACGAGAAGTTGTTGCGGCTGAATTATATACTAAAATAGAAGCTTTTTTGGTTTCAAATTATTCATTTAAATATACCGCGAATAGTTTACGTGATGAGATAAGGAAAAAATATCATCCCGAAAGGATGGGCGAAGGAGCCGCGCTTATTTTTGTGAATGCGGATATGCGCGCGGTCGCTCTGTTTAGGATATTCGAAAACGCATTGGTTTTTAGGGCGCAACAAGCCTATGGCCGTGATACTTTTGTGGCATTGATGCGCGATAGGTTTGCCGATCAGCATTTTGCAGCGGCTTACATTAAGAATGGAGAGATGTCTTGGCAGGAGACCACCGATTTATTAGTAAACGTGCCGCAGGGCGAGCAGAAACTACGGGCGCAAGAATTTTTTTCACACTTCAACACTTTTTTGATGAATATGCTGCGAGATAAAATTCAGGATGCCAGGACCCAGCTTGTGTTGCAGGATTTATACCGTAATTTAAAACGCGAATACAGGTTTTTAGATGATTTTCCTATAATACTCTCTATTATTACTGATCAGAATATACTGCGTGACGAACGCGTGGGCATGCTCAGCAGAACGGAGCTTGCTGAACAGTCGCGCATGCAGACAAAAAAAATAGAAGAAACCCTTGCCGAACTGCAGCACGAAAAGGAACAGCTAGTAACGGCTTTGCGAGACCTTGAGATATCGCAAGAAAAACTTCGAGCCTTGGATAGAGCCAAAGGACAGTTTATCGACGTGGTTTCTCATCAGTTCAGAACGCCGCTTTCTACGATACGTTGGAGCTCAGAACTTCTGCGAGAGAATTTTGGCGAAAAAATAGGCAAGGACGGAAAGACATATTTGGATAACGTGCGGCACAAGTCAATGTTTCTAATTAACATACTTAATGATATTTTTGATGTTTTATCGGTTGAGGGCGAGATGCTTAATCTTCAGAAGAAACCCACTCAATTGTGGGAGATTATTGAGGATAAAATAAGAATGATGGAAGCCGAAGCCGCTCAGCATAACGTAAAACTAGTCTTTGAAAAATCAACCAATGCTTTGAAAGAAGTTATGCTGGATCAATCAATCATGCAAAGGGCTCTTGAAATTTTAATACGCAACGCAATAAATTATAGTCATGATGGCGGACAAGTTATCATAAAGATGGGCGAGGAAATGATTGACAATAATAATTATGTTTGGGCCGAAATAAGCGATAGTGGTATAGGAATATCGTCTGAAGATCTACCTAAAATATTTACTAAGTTTTTCAGGGCGTCAAACGCCATCCAAAAGGTACCAGATGGTGCCGGTCTCGGGCTTTATATAGTTCGAAATATAATTGAGCAACATGGTGGTAGGGTGGCGGTAACCTCTGAATTGAACAAGGGTTTTACTTTCCGTTTTTATATCCCAGACAAGATATAATGTTGATGCGCAGTGTAGTTCGCAGTGCATATGTTGCGCGACACCTTTGTTTTTGTTAAAGAGGAATAAAATTAGGAGGAACCTTTAAAATGACGGATTTTGTCGGGGATGCTGATGGACGTACATAATACTACTGGTAGTAAACAAGCAAGGTACATACAACATTCTTGCGGCAAAACAGTTGCCTATAGTGCCCAGGAACTTGTTTATCGCGTTACGTTGGGCAACCTCAATGCGAAAGGCACTCTTTATGGCGGTCATCCGCTTTTCATAGCCGATGGTTTTGCGGCAGAGATTGCATTACGTCATAGCGGTTTTGGATGCGATACTCTTTTTGTGGATGGCGGGAAATTTTGGGCACCGGCTTATCTTGGGGATGTATTGATTTTTAAAGGTTCGGTTAACAGAGTCTGGGACTCTTCTTTGGAAGTAGGCGTACGCATTGTTGTGCGCCGGCCGGAAAGCGATCAAGAAGAGCATTTGTTCTCTGCCTACTTCACTTTTGTGGCTCTGGATGAAAACCGTAAACCTATTCAAGTTTGTACGGTTATCCCAGAGACCAAAGAAGAAAAAAGGCGTTTTAAAGAAGCTCAGCGTCGCAGGAATTACCGCCTGAAGCACAACAAGAAAAAGGCTTATACGTAAAACCGCGTCTTATGCGCGGTTTTTAAATTAATAGATGGGCGGAAGCGTGTTATCATAATAAATGAATAATTAATAATATAAATATGGAAAATAAAATAAAATATGTGTGTACCGGCGGCTGCGGCGGTTCGGTCACAGAAGAAGAATATAATTCCGACAATACGGTTTGCGGAACGCTTACGTGTCCAAAATACGGACAACCATTTGAGAAAAAGATATATTGCGTGGTTTGCGGACAGGAACTTACTGCGGGTGAAGTGCATCAACACTAGAACATCCTACTTCGTAAATGAAAAATCATACAGAAAATAAATTACATATCTGGCGAGTTACTCCGCATGCTATTTTCGCTTCATTCGCTATTGTGGGGGTTACTATTGCGCTGGTTGCGGTCACAATTTTATCAGGTATTTCGCCACATGAGTTATTTACCGGTCTTTTGGCCAGTTTCTTGAGAGTGTGCATCGCCTTCGTAATTTCTCTTGTTCTGGCAGTAGTTATAGGTATTTTGCTCACACGTAATACAAAGATTGAAAATTTTATATTGCCATTTTTGGATCTTATGCAAAGCTTCCCTAATTTTGCGATATTACCCTTGATTTTGGTATGGTTTAGTTCCAAGACCCTTGCCGTAATAACCATCCTTATCATAACCATGATTTGGCCAATACTTTTTGCAGTAATAGGAGGAACAAAATCTTCACGTAACGATTTGGCGGAGGCGGCAACAGTTTTTGGCGCAAAAGGTTGGAGGCGGTGGCGGTATTTTTATATACCGACGCTTTTCCCCGCCATCATTACCGGTTCAATAGTGGGTTGGGGAGAGGGTTGGGAGGCTGTGGTAGGCGCGGAGATTATTGCACGGGCCGGAGGCATAGGCACTTCCATCGCGCATGCTACAGAAACTGGTCAGACGCAGTTATTTTTGACGCTTCTTGCACTTCTTCTTTTCGTGATATTCCTTTTCAATTCTTGGGTGTGGCTCGCATTGCTTAAGCGCTCAGCCAGATTCAATATATGAACGATACAATTTTATCGGTCAAAAATCTTTCTTACGGATATGCTTCTGAAAGAGATAACAGTTACGCCCTCCGAGACGTAAATTTTTCGGTTAAAAGGGGAGAATTTTTTGTGATCCTGGGGCCTTCGGGTTGCGGCAAATCCACATTGCTGCGTCTTATAGCAGGATTGATGCCAATACAAGACGGATCCATAATTTTTGATCCCCCGACCATGGCCGAACGTCGTTCTATGGTTTTCCAGTCTTTTGCCATTTTCCCTTGGCTTACTGTTAAAGATAATATTCTTTTCGGCTTGAATATGCACGGCATGAATCAAGATGAACAGGATAAAGTCGCAGATTTTTACGTAAAAGAATTGGGTTTGGATGGTTTTGGCGAACATTATCCAGCAGATTTATCTGGTGGTATGCGTCAAAGGGTGGGGTTAGCCAGGGCCTTGGCAATTGATCCGGAAGTTCTTTTGATGGACGAACCATTTTCGCAACTGGACTCATTTACCGCAGCAAGGTTGCGCAAAGATGTTCTTGATATATGGGCGCGAGAACACATGACAGTTATAATGGTTACTCATCTAATAGAAGAAGCTATAGAGCTTGCCGACCGCATATTAGTGATGACGGCGCGACCAGGGACGGTTGAATCTATTGTTGAAAATACCGTTTCTCGTCCGCGCAACGATCGCATGCCCGAATTCTGGAAAATAGAAGATTTGTTGACCGAAATGGTCAAGTTCTAAAAGATTCCACTGTAGGCTTACCCACCGAAATCCAACAGTAAAGCGTATACTTTCTCATAAGAATAGATAGCAACCATTTAAAAAAGTTAATTTGACAGCAATTTGGGTTAATGATAAGCTTGGGTGAGGTTTTGTTTTTTTGCTAATTAATCTTAATTTAAAATTTTTATGGAAGGCTCAAAAGAAATAAAGTTTCAAGTTCCAAATATAAATTTTAACCTGTCAACACCAGGCGCTATAATTCTCGGCGCCTGTATAATTGCTGGCACGATCTTATATACGGGTAGCGGGGCCAATTTGCGATATTTGGCTCGCCTTAGCAATGCGCCTGCGATACAAGATGTCGGCAATCAGCCGAGCCAAGCCGTCAAGGATAATGGAGCCGCAGATTCCGGTCAGAAAGCGAATGTAACGCTCGGCGATCTGCCATACCTTGGAGATGCCAACGCGTCCGTTGAGGTTGTTGAGTGGGGAGATTTCCAATGCCCGTTCTGTAAGAGATTTTTTGATGACGTTGAGAGTAAACTCATAACCGATTACGTTAATACCGGTAAAATTAAGTTTGCTTTCCGCGACTTTGCTTTTCTAGGTCAGGAATCTAGCGATGCCGCAAACGCAGCGCGTTGCGCCAATGCCCAAGGTAAATTCTGGAACTACCACGATTATCTTTATACCAATCAGGGCGGTGAGAACCAGGGGGAGTTTTCAAAAGCTAATCTTAAGCAATTCGCTCAAACCATTGGTTTGAATAGCGCCCAATTTAATGCGTGCGTTGACGCCGATACTTATCAGGCACAGGTTGAAGCCGACAAATCCGCGGGCGATGAGGCAGGAGTTGCCGGAACACCAGCGACGTTTGTTAACGGGAAACTTATCAGCGGCGCGCAGCCATATTCGGTTTTCCAGCAAGCCATAAATGATGCGTTGGCTGGTCAGTAGATCTTAAATTATGTTGCAAAGCCCCCTGGTTTGTAGCCAGAGGGTTTTTGTTTTGCGGTTAAGGTTTATGCGCCGTAAGAGGGATATTGTTCGCTGCTACCCTCTTTTTGATTTAAATATCTTGCCATTACAAAAAGTAGGGACGAGACGCGATTTAGAAATTTTATCAATAATCCAGCGTCTTTTATTTTTGTTCCAACCACGGCCCTCTCGGCTCTTCGGACCACGGTCCGCGCAAGATGCATGCTGGTTACGGCGGCACTACCAGAAGGTAAAATAAAAGCTTTGAGTTGCGGTAAATCCGAATCGAATAGTTCAATAAAGGCTTCTATTTTGCCGATGTGATCCTGGCTGATTGTTTGGCTTTTGTTAGTCGTAGAATATAAAGATGATACTTCGGCTCCAGCAGTAAAAAGAACATTTTGGAGATAAGCCAAGGCTTCAAGAATTTGCGGGTCTTTTGCGAATGAGGCAGTCAAACCAAGACAGGCGTTGGCCTCGTCAATTATACCCACGGCGTTTATCAACGGGTCGCTTTTTGATAATCTTTCCCCGCCCCATATTCCGGTTTCTCCGGTATCTCCCTTGCCCGTGAAAGCTCGCGACATATTTTTTATTTAAAGATTCTCAAAAATTTTTATAATTGATGATTTTTCTATTTTTCTTCGTCAGACGAATCCCATTCCGCCACCTGCACCGCTACATCTTTTTTACGATTTTCTCTTAGTATGGTTAAAATTATTGCTGTACCAACCTTTGCGCGCATTAAATGCGCGCCGAACGGTTCATGCTGGTTTATATTTTGACCATTGACCGCGACAATTACATCTCCCTTTCTTAAACCAGCCGTATCTGCCGGACTGCCCGGCGTTACGGCCTCTTCTTTATGACCGCGGCTTGATATCAATGCCCCGGCGTTAACACTAAGCCCTAATTCTCCTTTGATCATTTCGTTTATCGGCAGATACTTGATGCCAAGATAAGGCTTTCTTATATGACCAAAGCGTTTTAATTCTTCAAGATCTTTTATGGCCGTATCTATGGGGACGGCAAAAGATAAGCTTTGCGCTCCTACGATCATGGCGACGTTTATGCCTATTACTTCGCCATCCATATTTACCAGTGGGCCGCCTGAATTACCTGGATTTATGGCGGCATCAGTTTGTATAAGCCCAAAGAGCTCCTCGGCCCGGCCCTGGTCATCAAGCTGGGCCATGAGCGAGCGGGAAAGCCCGGATATTATTCCAGCAGAGGCGGTATTGGTGAATTGCCCATAGGCATTGCCTATGGCTATAACCTCTTCACCAAGTGCAAGTTTTTTGGCCGTTCCAAGGGGCGCCACAGGCAAATTTTTTGCATCTATCTTTATTATAGCCAAGTCGCCAGTGGGGTCCTTGGCTAGTATTTTTACAGGAAATTTTCTTTCATCTGGAAGGGTAACAAAATATTTTTCATGGATTCGACTTCGCTCACCATGACCTCTTCGAGCCCGAAGACTCTTCAGACGTTCGTCCCGAGGACTTAGTCCCGAGGGAGTCTGAACGGCCTGAGTCGAATCGAATGGTTCATCATCAGATACAACGTGTTTGTTGGTTAGAATAATTCCATCTTCAGATACGATAAAGCCGGAGCCGCCAGATGCCTCCAGCAAGGTTTCGTCATTTGTATTAATTCCCGCGTTTTCTCCACTAAGCACGTATTTTTCTTCGAATACTTTGCGGGGAGCGCTGGCAATAGACACAACTGCCGGTGCCACGCGTTCAATTGCTCGAGTTAAAGGTGATTTAGTCATGTGCCGTCGTTGCCCGCGAGCTTGCTCGCGGTTGCAACGACGTGCATCCTAAAGGAGCAAAGCGACGAGGGATTACCTTAATTACATTTGCCCACGAGCAGTTCGGCAGGCTCACTGTAAACCGCGCGAGTAGTCCTGTATTACCGGATCCGAGCGACTTGTCCTGAGCCGAGTCGAAGGAATTCGAAGGATTAAATTTATTTTATCAGCATAATTCATAAAGCGGAAGTATTAACTCCTACGCCTATATGTGCGTGGGGTTGATCCCTTTAGAGATCTCGCCCGCGCTTGGCGCGCCCAAGGGGCCTAGAGGGGCGGGCTATCTCTAACAGGATTGACTTTTATTTAATAAATGATAAATAATACAAACCAGTTCTTTTCAGCAAAAGGAGCAGTATGTCTAAAGGATTAACAAATAGCAACGACAAAGCATTGCCTTTTGAGCCCAATCTTGATGCCCAAGCTTCTTCGCACCGTTCATGGTATGTTCGTTGTTTCGTATGCCCTCAGGCCTACATGGGACTACATAGAGCCATAAATGTGTATGCCGATAGTTTTAAAATCGCAACCCAGTTAGTTGTTTTGTTTCTAGGCCGCGCGTACGTTGTTCCGGCCGGTCAAGAAGATAAATTTTCTATAGCTATCGGCGCATGTGATGAGCATGCTTCCAATCTTGATAAGTTGGTTGCGTTGACCCGGGACTCAAAGACAATTAATGCCGCTGTTGTGCGTGAGGCTCAAAACGCTTAATTTTAAAAACGGCCAAATCATAAGCCGTTTTTATTTTTTGCTAAACTTAAGATATCGTTTAAATGTTTGTTGCTTGACGCCCTCAGCGCCTAATTGCTTTAGTGATGCGCGATTGGGCACACCTTTCTTCTATCATTGCGTAGTGTATCAGTAAAAAGAATTTAAATGAGATGATAAAAATAGATTAGAACTTAGGATTGCCTACTAGGCTATAGTAACTATTTCTATTCTGAATGTTATAATGAGTTATTATGCGGATTCATTCAGTGGACAAAATTAAAGAACTGAGAAAATTACGACGTAAAGGCCACAGCATCAATGAACTTGTTTCACTATGCGTCATTCCAAAAACTACCGTATGGTATCATATCCATAATATTAAACTTTTGCCAAAATATGAAAAAACTTTAAAAGCTAAGATAGGAGGGAATACGCAACGCAAGCAAAAAAGATTAGAAGTAGCTAGAAAAAACGCAGCACAATTATTGAGGGGTTCAGATAGGGATTTATCAATTGCAATCGCAATGCTTTATTGGGGAGAGGGCAACAAAAAAGTTGCGAATTTATTAACTCAGATGGCTGTATGATACGAGTTTATTTGTTTATATTGAGGGAAGTATTCCGCATTCCCGAAGAATTTATAAAACCAACAATGAGGATTTTTGATGGTATGGATAAAACGCAATGCTTACAGTATTGGGCCGATGTTACCAATATTCCTAAGAACAAATTTATTATCCGATACAACGATGGTGGAACTAGAGGAAGAACAAAATACGGTATGTGCAGAATAACTGTTAGAAAAGGAAGTAATGTTTTAAAAGTAATTCATTCTTTGGTTGATCAGTTTTCTGATGAAATATTAAAAGCGACATAGATTTTGAAAGCCCTCGTAGCTCAACGGATTAGAGCGCTCCCGTCCTAAGGGATCGATCGGGGTTCAATTCCTCGCGAGGGCACAGTCTACATTTTTTAGCGAGGGACCGAGTGGCCCGGCTCGCAAGGGCGACCGATATACCTTGTTTTGCAAGGCATTTTTGTTTTATCTAGATTCGAATCCTGTTTTGCTGTGGGAATTGCCAAGTAGTATAGTGTAAGTAGTAGCATCACTATAATCATATATAATTATTCATGAATAAATTTTCTTTTTTATGTAAATGCGGCGCCATCCTTTTTGGCGTTTTTTTGTTCATTACAATACCAACTTTAGCGCATGCTAAAGATTTCGTAGAGGGAACAGGAACGCATTTTGAAATTCAAGGTAGCCAATATTTAGATGTTACTCTTGATAGCTCAGAAGAGGTTAAAGTTCGTTTAGATTCGGTGCCGCAAATGATTTTATTGAATATAGAATCAACAAACGTATCTACTTCCACAAACATTATGCTCTCTGGTTTGGAGCCCAACCACACCTATTATAAATACCAAGATGATTATCACAATCTCACCGAAGTCCTAACAGACGCTCAAGGCGCATATTCATACGCTCAAGACATTTCTATACCACGTTTTATTTTCATCCAACCAACCCCAGGCACCAAGTTTATAAGCGATAGCGCAACGGGCGGGGACTGCACAACTATTGGTAATTGGAATTCCGCGACTAAAACCTGCACGCTTACAGGCAACGTTAATCAAACTATTCAAATTGATAGCGATGGCATAACATTGGATGGAGCCGGTTACGCAAATACGGGTTCAAATACTGGATTTGGAGTTTATGTTTATCAAAAATTAGATATTACGATTAAAAACGTAACCCTTTCCGCATTTACCATTGGAATTTATGCCTTACGTTCTTCTTATAATCAGTTCATAAACAATATTTTTTCATATAATCAATTTGGCATAGCTATGGATCTATCGACCAACGCCACGGTCGCCAATAACATTATGACCATAAATAATAGAGGTATCTATGCATTCGCGAATCCTGATAATCCGACATCAGACCATATAATCTACGGCAATCACATCAGCGGTAGTATAATAGCCGGAATTCACCTGGCTTTTAATGCGGGGGACACGGTTTACAAGAACCACATCGAAAATAATGATATTGGAATTTTTCTGCAATACTTTTCCGGGGTAGGCTCATATACTGTTTATAACAATAATTTTATTAATAATGTCTCTCAAGCGCTTAGTGTCGACGGCCAAACCGTTGCTAATCTCGATAAACCCATTGGGGGCAATTATTGGAGCGATTATGACGCTCCTGCTGAAGGTTGCAATGATGCAAACAGCGATAACTTTTGCGACGCGCCTTACATTTTCAACTACGGTCAGGATAATTTACCATGGATAATTCAAGACGGGTGGACCTTGCTACCAGAAACAGAAGTTGCCTTCAATAGCGCCTCATCAACCCCCAACGTACTTTTAAATGCCGAACCGGTTAATACTCTTTACGGTAATTATCTTCGCGCAGAAAATAACTTAAAAGTTCCTGGCTTGGGAGTAACCACTGAATTTTCTGCTTCATATAATTCACTTTCAGAAGAAGCAGGTTCGCTTGGCCACAAATGGACGCATAACTATGCAATGCGTATTGATTTATATTCTGATGGCGTTGTCGTTGTAAATGAAGACGGCAGACAAGATGCATATGAAAAAAATGGCGGCATATATACTCCACGTCCGGGCATCTTTGATGCGCTCGTTAAGAATCAAGACGATTCATTCACGCTTACGCGCAAGAACCAAACCGTGTTTGAGTTTGATGCAGACGGCATCCTCGAAACTATCAGCGACAAGAACGGTAACACAACTACATTGGTGCATACAAGCGGTCTTTTAACCAGTGTTACGGATGCCGTGGGCCGTACCACCCAATTTACATACGACACAGAAAATCGAATTATCACCGTTACTGACCCTGCCAACCAGCAATTCAATTATACGTACGACACAGCCGGGGACTTGGTTACGTTTACGAATCCTAATAGCGAAATAGCAACGTATTTCTATGACACAGACCACAACCTCACGAAAATAGTGGACGCCAACGGCCATACGGTTGTTGAAAATACATACCAGGATGGTCAAGTTGTTTTGCAGAAAGACGGTTTGGGAAATCAAACCACATATTCTTACAGCACAACTCCAACCCGTAGTACATTAATTACTGATCCCAGAGGCGGTCAAACAACTCATATCTATGATGCTGACTTACGAATTGCAACAGTTATTGATGCTTTAGGTAATACAACCGCATATGAATATGACGCGAACAATAACCGTATAAGTATTACGGATGACAATAATCATGAAACTACATTTACATATGACGCCCACGGGAATGTCCTTACCATCACTGACCCGTTGAACAATACGACCACGTTCACCTACGACAGTAAAAATAACGTGCTTACAGAAACAAACGCTCGTAATTTCACCACAACGTTTACTTATGACGCCAACAGCAACCTTCTTACGGTAACGGATGCCTTAAGCGGCGTTACAATATTTACCTACAATACGCTTGGTCAGCTCATAGAAAAAGAAGACGCGCGTGGCAACAGCGCATTCTTTACTTACGATACATACGGAAATGTAAACAAAATCACTGATGCATTAGGAAATGAAACGCATCTTACGTTTGATGTTTTGTCGCGCCTCACATCTATTACAGACGCATTAAATCATACTTCAAGTACAACGTATGACGCAGTTGGACGGTTGTTAACTACAACTGATCCGTTGAATAACACAACTACATTTGTATATGATGATGTTGGTAATCTTGTATCTGTTATAGACGCAAAAAGTCAAACAACTACTTATTTATACGACGCTAATAACCGTCTTACGCAAGTTACAGATGCCGTAAGTGGCATAACCACATATAGTTATGACGCTACTAATAACCGCACGGCTGTACATGACGCAAATAACAACACAACGAATTATGAATATAGCTTGGTTAATAAACTCACTAAACAAATTGATGCCCTAAGCGCGCAAACTCAATATCAGTACGATGGAGTAGGTAATGTTACGAGCTATATAAATGCCAACGGTCAGACAGTTGGTTTTGCCTATGATGCCAATAACCGCCTAACCACAAAAACTTTCCCAGGCAGTATTCTGAACGTATATACCTATGACGCCAATGGGAACGTAACAAGCGCGGCAAATCTTGCTGTAGCATATTCCTATACCTATGACGCTTTAGATAGATTAATTGTGGTTGGTGGTCCCGGCGTGTTTTCTACAAATACATACATTTATGATTTAAACGGCAACAAAATATCTTTTCAGGCAGAGGCGCAAAATCAAACCATAATTAACAACACGTATGCTTATGATGTCTTAAACCGTCTCACAAGCATTACAGACAAGGCCAGCCGCGTATATAGCTTTACCTATGATTCGGCATCTCGCCGTACAAACTTAAGCTATCCCAACAATACCGCAATTTCATACGCGTATGATGCCGCAGACCGTCTGTTGCAGCTTACAAACACAGATTCGCAAAGCAATGTCTTTGCCGAATCTATATACACATACGATCAGATAGGGAATCGTTTAAGTAATTCAAACGAAAAGAAATTATCCGCATATGCGTATGATGCGTTATCTCGTGTCACCCAAGTTCAAGAGAAATTAAAGCCGTTAAGCGAACACCCGAATTTCCAAACAACAGAACAATATTCGTATGACGCTGTTGGGAACCGTTTAACTGGCCCGGTATTGGGAAATTACACATATAACGCAGCCAATGAAGCGTTAACCGCGCCAAGCATGCTGTTAACCTATGACGCAAACGGCAATATATCAACAAAAATTGCTTCACCGTTAGCGTGGGCTTATACTTATGACCCTGAAAATCGTCTAACTCAATTACAGAAGACAGACCCAATTGACAACAGAACATTTGAGTATAAGTATGACCCATTCGGTCGTAGAATAGAATACAAGGTTATTGCTGGTAATCAGACTACAATCAGTAAGTATTTATACGATAATGAGGATATTGCTTTTATTACTGATGGTTCAAACGTCATAACCCACGCATTTGTGCATGGGCCTGGTATAGATGAACCCTTAGCATTTATCGACACAAACAATGTTCCATATTTCTACATGTACGACGGCCTCGGGTCTGTTGTCGGGTTAACGGATAATAACCAGCATGTTGCAGAAAGATATGATTACGATTCATTCGGAGGTTATCTTGGGCAGGGGGCGAATGCCACAAAACAACCCTATACGTTTACTGGAAGGGAATACGATCAAGAAGCCGAACTCTACTATTACCGTACACGATATTACGACCCAGCCATAGGACGATTCATATCGAGGGATATCATCCCAGGTTTTGTTTTTAATCCGCAAACCATCAATTCCTATACGTATGTATTGAACAATCCCCAAAGATTTGTTGATCCGTTTGGATTAGAGGCACAAGCTTCATCTGTTTTTACTTTCGATAACACGGAAGCTTTTGAATTTATTGGGAAAACACAAGAAAAAATAAAAAAGATTTTTAGTGATCCCGAGGCAATTTTGACTTTATCTGAGGATTTCATAAATCTGGCCCTGCTCGTTATCTATAAATCTATGGATCCGATAGGTCCATTTATATTCCCGCCACTTGGATCACCAGTAGTAAATCCTTCTTATAAACAAACTCAAACATGATCACCTTATTTTTAGTAATAAGCGGTTTATTGCTTATTATAATTGGCTTATCAAATAAAGCTCGTAAAGAACCACCCGTACCAATAGCCGTATTTGGCGTAAGGCCGACGCCGTCCAGATTTGCCGCGCTTCCGTTAGGTATCATATTTATATCTATTGGCGTGTTTATGATTATTTATCCAATAAACGCATTAATTTCTTATATGATTATTGCACTTAGCGTTTTGATTGCAACGATTGTTTATTGGCCACATATCAAAAAATGATCCTTGAAAGTGAAAGTAAATCTCAATTTAGCCATCAGCTATTTAATGCTTGGTTAAACGGTCTATGGCCGCAAGATAACGACCCCTTCGGAAGACGGATAGAGTACAAGGTTATTGCTGGTAACCAGACTACAATCAGTAAGTATTTATACGATAATGAAGATATTGCTTTTATTATTGACGGTTCAAACGTCATAACCCACGCATTTGTGCATGGGCCAGGCATTGATGAGCCAATTGCTTTTACGGATGTTAACAATACGCCATATTTCTACATGTACGACGGCCTCGGGTCTGTTGTCGGGCTTACCAACAACTCAGAGCATGTTGCTGAAAGTTACGATTACGATAGCTTTGGACGGTATCTTGGACAGGGGAGTAATGCTATAAAACAACCTTATACGTTTACCGGACGAGAGTTCGATCAAGAATCAGAGTTGTATTACTACCGCGCCCGTTACTACGATCCTCAAATAGGGAGGTTTATTTCGCGAGATGCCTTCGGTGGTTTCCCCGATATTCCTTCAACGCTTCATCGCTACACGTACGTAAGGAACAATCCAATAAACGACATTGATCCAAGCGGGAATATTGATATTTCTGCTGCAGAACGACTTCAAGCTTCGCTTCCTGATACGCTTAATAGGATTGCGGATGTTTTTGAGCTGTATGGAGTTGGGGTAAAAACTCCTTATGCGCCAGAACAGATTGGTTTTACGGTCCAATATATTGGGCTCAGTTTTGGCATTCCTATTGATCCCGGATTGGTTGCTGTGGGCGTGAAGGCAACTGGCGTCTTTTCTTCTTTGCTTTCTAAAACTCTTCATACGATAGCTAAAAATTTACGTTAAATTTATAAATATGAACACAGAAAAATTTTATAACATATTTTTTGCTTTAGGCGGTATTGTGATTGCCTTTATTTATTTATTTCTTTTTATATGGTTTTTAAAGCGGCGAGCTCATAAGATAAAATTTATCATAAGCCAAGAAAAAAGCGTGATTATTGACGATAAATTAAAAACATATGGGTGGATTATTTTTATTTTAACCCTTCCGACTTGGTTTTTGATTACATCCGATATTCTTAACGACCAACCTTTTTTACTCGATGTGGTGGCAAGTATTGATTTGTTATTAACTTATGTAGCAATTAGGTTTTGGCTTGCCAGCATCAAACCAAAAGAATGATTCTTGAAAACCAACAAATAAAACATCAAATCTTCAACGCCTGGCTAAATAGTCTTTTGCCAAAAGACGCCAACGGCAACATATCAACAAAAATTGCTTCGCCATTAGCGTGGGCTTATACTTATGACCCGGAAAATAGATTAACCCAACTTTCTAAGACGGATCCGATTGATAACCGTACATTTCAATACGCATATGATCCATTTGGAAGACGAATAGAATACAAGGTTATTGCAGGGAACCAGACTACAATCAGTAAGTATTTATACGATAATGAGGATATTGCTTTTATTACTGATGGTTCAAATACAGTTACGCATGCATTCGTGCATGGACCTGGAATTGATGAGCCGTTGGCGTTTACCGATGTTAACAACACGCCGTATTTCTATTTGTACGATGGTTTGGGAAGCGTTGTCGGATTAACTGATAACAACCAGCATGTGGCTGAAAGATACGATTACGATTCATTCGGACGTTATCTGGGACAGGGCAATAACGCCATAAAACAACCCTACACGTTCACTGGTAGGGAATATGATCAGGAAAGCGGGCTATATTACTACAGGGCGCGTTATTATGATCCGACCATAGGACGATTTATTTCGAGGGATCCTATCTCTAATAATAATCCCGATTTGGTATCATCCAATGTTTATAGTTATGTAGAAAATAATCCTGTCACTAGAACTGATCCGATGGGACTGTGGTACATAGACGTTAATGGTTCCGTTGGTTTTTGGGGCGGCATTACAGCCGGATTCTTAATAGGCTCAGAAGGATTTTATTATTACGTAGGTGGGGGGATAGTTACTCCGCTTGCTGGCTTATCTCTAACATATTCTCCAAATAATCCCACAGTTGGTCTGAATGCTGGTGCGCAGGCCGGTTTTGGTATTGGTGGCCAGGCTGGCTACAGTTATGAAGACGGTAAAGAGCCGTTCCGAGAGTATGGATTGGTTACTCCCGGCGTATCGGTAACCGTTTACGAAGTATTCAAGGTTCAACTGCCCTCGTTTTTAAAAAATGAAGTTGAAGCAGCATTTACAGAAAATAATGAAAAATAATAATTAATACGTTAAATAATATGATTAATAATATCGGAGATATAATTTTTTTTCTTGTTGGGATAGCGTGTATAGTTTTTAGTAAGCAGATCGGACATGCTACAAGCGGCTTTCATAAAAAATTAGGATATAACTTTAGTGAGAGGGGCTATCGAATAGCCTTTATTTTAGCCGGAACCCTTTTTGTCCTTTTTAGTTTATCAAACCTCTTGCGATAGGCCGATATACTATTTCTTAAGTAAAAAGCAATAGATTCAATAGTAAAAAATGATTCCTGAAACCGAAAATGGTGAATATGCGGTTCAAGTTATCGGAACAGGCGAAGGGAGCTACACATTAGATTCTCTGGCAGTAGATGCAGATGGCGCACCGCATACCGCAACGTTTGCGGGCAACACTAACATCAACATTCAAGCGGTATACGATCTTTCCTATGATGCCGCACAGCCGCAAAATATAACTATAGTTTCTGAAGACACGACTGCGCCGATAATCACGCATACCGCCATCAACCCACAATATCTTCTAAACACAGCCTCAATCCCACTTAGCTTCGATACAAACGATAGTGGTACTGGCATTTATCGGCTTGAGGTCAATCTTGACGGGTCGCCATTAACATCTGGTCAGTTTTTGGCTTTTACCGTTCCGGGCAACCATCTCATTCGTATTTCGGCAGAGGATTTCGTTGGCAATGTGCGAACCGAGGAAATTCCGTTTGCTGTCGTATATCAGTTCAGTGGGTTTCTTTCACCGATCAAGGCTGATGGTAGCGGCATTTATAATCTTGGCCGGACTTTACCTGTGAAGTTCCAACTTACGGATGCGAATGGCGTCTTCGTATCGACGGCCGTTGCCCAACTTCTTGCCGCAAAAATCCAAGATGGCATTGTTGGAACTGAAGAAGTCCCGCTTTCAAGCTCTGTTGCGGATATCGGGAATCTTTTTAGATACGATTCTTCTACCCAGCAATATATCTACAATCTTGCGACCTCATCATTAGGTCTTGGCACGTGGCAACTTAAGGTTGTTCTCGATGACGGAAAGAACTATACGGTTGTTATTTCGCTGCATTAACATGCCGCGGAAACAGTTCGTTCTCACCATTATTGTTATTGCCGCCGTCTTGGTGGCAATAGCGCTGTTGCTTGTCTCTCTCGACCTAAAAAAGAATCCTCATCCAGTGGAAACAATGAAACCTCTCCACGGGCCATGCCTAGAAAAAGATGAATATGCGGATTACCCATTTTGGCCCGAGACGCATGTTCCAAAAGAAACTCCGGTGGTAGTTTCGGTTCGGAGTAAGACCACTAATGAAGCGCGGATGAACTTCTCGATTCCGGATGTAGAGCCTCGCATAGGGGAACCGCCGGAGATTCGGCCTTGCGCGGTTTATGCAATGCGGTTTTTTAATTATGATCCTAAGAAAATCTTTCAGTCCGACGGTTATAAAGTCGAACTTTGGAAATATGATTATAGCGTGGCAAGCGCTTCAGTTCTGCTGATGGGGGAAGTGCGTCCCAATCTAGATAAGGCTTACTATAACTATACTTTCCGTGTTGGCCCTGCGGAGGAGTATCTTGCTGTTATACGAGGATATCTTGGTTCTTCGGACTATGCGCTTGTGCTACTGTCACTAAAAGCGGGTATAGACACAACCGTTTCGTTTTCTGAAATTGCCGGCGAGCTTACTGGTTCTAGTGGGTCACTTGATCTTGATGCCTGGACGCATGACGGCCATTATTTTTGGGGACGGATTTTCGACGGTGCTGATGTTCTCGCTTTTTTCCGCGTCAACCCAATACTGGAAAGAGCGAACGTTTCGATGTTCCAGAAGACGCTACGGGTGGCGTGACATTGAATGTTGAGCGAGGCTTCATAACCTATGATGACGGTCCGCCGTGGACAGGCGTTCACGAGCTTTCCAAGGAGATAGAGGATCAATGGCGGCAAGAAAGAAAAGAGGTCCACTTTTTTCTTTATGATCTTATCAACCGCAAGCAGACGCTTTTGGAAACGATAGATGATCCCAGTTGGTTTTTTCAGCCGAAATGGATCTCTGGCATCGAACTTCAATACACTATGCCATCGGGAGAAAAGAAGACTTATACGATTCAATAATAAGACACGGCTTTAAATTACGTCTTGCGATATTTTGTGTTGTTCGGTAATGGTTTTGGGACAAAACGACACAATTTTGAAACAGGTCTTTCCGTGTCTCATTTTGCATATTGGCAAGGATCGAAATGGAACAAGGAATACCCCTTTTATGCTGTTCCGTTTGTTCTATTTTGGATCAAAAAGTGACACGTAGATGTATCATTTTCGTGTAACTTTTGTCACTTTTTGAAAAAGGGTGCCGACCGAGGTGCTTCAAATGGAAGCTGGAAAGAACCCCAAAAAACGCTTATACTGCTTGTATACGCTTATTCCGAGACCGCGGAAGGGCACATTTTTGACAAATAATCATCATAACGCTAACATCATAGAGAACTGATTTCTTTGAAAACAAAACTATAGAGAGGGAATCCCGGATGGATATTGTTCATGTGGTTTATCTAGTTGCCGTTTTAATACTGTCTATAATGTTGCATGAAATTGCCCATGGAGTTGCGGCCCTTAAGTTTGGAGACACAACCGCAAAAGATGCCGGCCGTCTCACCTTAAATCCAATTCCGCATATAGATCCAATTGGCTCCATAATTTTGCCGTTGGTTTCTATTTTCCTCGGAGGATTTATTATAGGTTGGGCCAAACCTGTACCATACAACCCATTGCGGTTTCGTAATGTCCGTTTAGGAACGTTCTGTGTGGCCATCGCGGGCGTGGCGACGAATCTTTCATTGGCTGTCGTGGCTGCTCTTTGCGCCAGACTGCTTTTTGCATCGGGTTATGCAAATCTTGTACCGTTTCTTGCGCTAGTTGTGATGCTAAATCTTATCCTCGCTATTTTCAATTTAATTCCTATTCCTCCATTTGACGGATCAAAAATCGTGTACTCGATTTTTAATCTATCTTATGAGAGACAGCAAAGGATTGAAATGACCATCGGCGGCTTCAGGGGGTTCTTTCTAATCATTCTGCTTTTCATGTCTGGCGCTCTCTCATTCGTATTTAATTTTGCGTACCTGGCAGCCTCGTGGTTGTTGGGCGCATAAAAAATCAAGCCGTTCCGATGAACATCGGAACGGTTTTTTCATAAGAATTGATTTTTATATGTATAGCCATTATAGTAGTACTGAAATAAAACTTGGGCCCGTGGTATACCGGTAACACGCCTCCATGGCATGGAGGAGTAAGGGGTCCGATTCCCCTCGGGTCCACCAATCGTTAATTATTGTCAATTATGGATGAATTAAATTTTGAGAATCTATTGCGGCGCGAAATTGACAAGAATTTTTATAAGGATTTACAAACGTATTTCGATAAATGGAATTATGGACGGTCTCAATAGACTATATGGGAAAAATGTAATTGGGAAAACGCTTTCGGTGCTGTATGAAACTCCGGCGCGATATCTTGCGAACGAAATAGCCGCGTTCGTGCCTTTGAAGGCGCGTATTTTGGATTTAGGATGCGGTCACGGTGCCTTGGCGTACGTTTTAGCAAAAAAACTTAACGCCTCTGTGTTTGGTATCGACGTGCGCGATGTTCGCCGTTACGATATAGAATTTTCGCTTTTTGACGGAGAGAATTTGCCGGCTGGAGAAAAGTCATTTGATGCCACCATCGTTGCGTTTGTACTTCATCATGCTGCCAATTTTAGAAAATTATTACAAGAAATAAGGCGCGTGACGCAAGGCGTGATTATTATATACGAAGATACGCCAGCGAATGCTTTGGAGAGAAAATTTTGCACCACGCATGGAAAAACATTTAATGAAAAGTTTGGGATTAAAAATTCAGCCACGTTTTTGTCTCAGGAGGAATGGCGCGAAGAATTTACGAAAGCCGGCTTGCGGCTTATTGATACAAAATCCGTGAATTTCCCTAACCCTTTTTATATAACTCACCGACGCATGTTTGTTCTCAAGGCTGATTGATATGTCTTTAGCTATTGGCATTGTTGGTTTGCCTAACGCGGGGAAATCCACGTTGTTTCAAGCACTTACGCGCAAGCAGGTGCTAATTGCCAGTTATCCTTTTGCGACCATAGATCCAAATAAAGGCATTGTTCCGGTACCGGACGAGCGCCTTTATAAATTAGTCGAAGTTTCAAAATCCGAAAAAATAGTTCCGACAACCGTAGAATTTGTTGATATAGCCGGTTTGGTTCGCGGGGCCGCACAAGGCGAAGGCTTGGGTAATGCCCTTTTGGGACATATCCGCGAGGTTGATGCAATTGTGCACGTTGTGCGAGTTTTTGATGACCCAAACGTCCCGCATGTCCACAACATAGTTAGTCCTAAAGACGATATTGAAGTTATTGAATACGAGCTTATTCTTGCCGACAAAGCTACGGTTGAAAAAAGACTTGAAGCCTCATTGCCAAAAGTAAGGGCTGGAATCGCCGACGCAGCCGCAAAATCTTACACATCTCTGCTTGATATAGTTAAGGTTGCTCTTGACGAGGGGAAACCCGTCCGTTCTCTGGGATTGTCGCAAGAAGAAAAAGATTCGCTTGGCGATTTGAATTTATTGACTATAAAGCCGGTACTGTATGTTTTTAATGTTGATGACACCCATGCAGACATAACGCCTTATTTGCCGCAAGGAGTTAAAGGACTGGCTATAAACGCCAAAATTGAAGCCGAGCTTACCGATTTGTCTGAACAAGAAGCCAAAGAATATATGAGGGAACTTGGCATTACCGAGAGCGGACTAGATAAACTTATACGTTTGGGTTATGAATTGCTTGGCTTGATAACATTTTTCACGTCTGGACCAAAAGAAAGTCGAGCATGGACTGTAAGACAGGGGACTAAAGCGCCTCAAGCCGCGGGCGTCATACACACCGATTTTGAACGCGGTTTTATAAGAGCCGAAATTGGCAATTGGAAAGATTATATTGAATATGGCGGCGAGGCGGCATTAAAACAAAAAGGCTTGTGGCGTGTTGAAGGCAAGGAGTATGTAATGCAAGATGGCGACGTTTGTTTTTTCAGATTCTCGGTTTGAGTCGGCGTAAGGCCGCTCGTGTCTGCAAGGAATCCATCCATACCTAAAGCCGTTCCGGCAACGGGGCCCTCGCCTTTTAATGACACTCGCAGTCTTGCGACGACTTTGAGTAGCTGAAGTATTGAGAATATAAAAATATTAGAGATGATATAATTAGTTTGGAGAGGTCGTATAGTGGGTTTAAAGCGAGACTCGAAGCGTTAAACGGGTTATTACAAAATTTTATAGCGTAAGCGGAAGGGTGGCCGAGTGGGCTTGAGCCAACTGCTTGGCTCAAGCGGGCATTTTAGCGAAGCGTCCTCGCGAAGCGTTAAGAAATGCCCGGGAGGAAGGAGCTTTATTTAAAATTTATCTGCAGAGCGGTGGGATGCCAGAGTGGCCGAATGGGCCGCACTCGAAATGCGGTATACCCGCAAGGGTATCGAAGGTTCGAATCCTTCTCCCACCGCTCTGCGTATAAAATCAGATCTTTTGGGCTCGAATCCCACCCCTTTCGCACAAAGAATTTTTATCGAAATAAAAAGCCCCTAGTTATCTATGGAAAAATTTGAGCAAGAAAAATCAAAAGTTAAGCTTTTGTGTTTTGATGTGAACGGAACGTTATTGGACGATACGGCATTATTTTTGAATGCCATCAATGGTGTCTTTGGAAAATTTAATAAGCCCCTGTTGCCGCTTAATATTTTGAAAGAAAGATTCGGTCAGCCCTGGACTAAAATTTATCGTGAAGAGGGTATTGCACCGGAGATGGCCAGCGAGGAGCAACTTTATGGGCTATATAACGAATTATACGCGCAACAACCCAAACCCGAACCATTTGATGATTTAAAACCAACGTTGGAATGGTTAAAGGATAAATCGGTTATCCTTGCCATTGTCAGCACTCAACAAAATAATATTACTTTGCCGCTATTAAAACATTACGGCTTATATAATTTCTTCTCGCATTTTGAAGGTGGAGTTTCAGATAAAGCACATGCGCTTGGATCGGCGTTTAACCATTTTGGTTTTAGAGCCAAAGAAACTGCTTATGTTGGCGATCAAGAGAGGGATATTATGCACGCAAAGAATGCCGGCTGTATTAGTGTTGGTTTCTGCGGCGGACTGCATAATTTTAAGCGTTTGTCGGCAGCCAAACCAAGTTTTTTGATACGCAATCATTCCGAAATAAAAAATCTACCCATTTTCGATTAGATTTTCTGGACTAACGGGCTTAATTCTGATACGCTTTGAATAACCAATTGAAGATCCTTCAAAATCAATGAGGGAGTTAATATGTCCGAACAAACAGAAAAGCGGCTTAAATACGCAAAAGACATAGTTTTGCGCTGTATAGGCCCACGCGGCCTCTATGCCGGCACTTACAGATATAAGTATCAGTACTGGACAAGGGATTTTACTTTGGCCGGTCTCTACGCGCTTTTATCTCTGGGTCAGATAGATGTCATCAAGCGTCATTTGCTGAATACTGCCCGCAGGCAAAAAAAGTCCGGTAAAATTCCTATAATGTTCCTGCAAACTAAATTAGGGTTTGCGAGTATACATTTTAAAGATTGGATAGGCCACCCTCTTACCTTTGTCGATCAGTTGCGTATTTATTTCAAAAAGGGCCATTTGATGGGTGGCGGTTTCTCTTTTTCAGATATAACTCCTTGGACCAATGACGGAGAAACACTTTTTATTATTGGTTGCATAGAATATGTAAACGCCACTGGCGACCGTGAATTTCTGGATAAAGTTTGGCCGAATATTCAAAAGGCTATTCAATACATCGAAAAACATATCATAAAGCACGGTTTAGTTTTTGGCGGAGACTGGCGTGATGTCATGCCCAATCTTGATTACAATATCCTACTATCAAATAATGCTTTGCTTTATCGCGCCTATGTTCTTCTTGAAGAGGCCGAAAAAGCTGAAACGGTTAAGAAACTTATTAACGATCTTTTCTGGACAGGTTCTTATTATCGCGATTCTCTAGGCAGCGAAGATTTTGACACGTTGGGCCAGTCTTTGGCGATTATTTATGATATTGTGCCAGAACAACGTTTCGCCGCCATTCTTGAGAAATACAAAGAGATTAACAGCCAATATGGCTACAGGACCAATAATAATGTTCCAGATCGTTCTCTTATTACTCCGCGCATTCAGAAACTATGTGACCAGTTTGGTACAGTATGGCCTTTTATTGCCGGCTTCGGCATTCTTGCCCTGATCAAAATGGGACAAATTGAAGAAGCCAAAAAGCAATTTATGAAATGGCCCGGTTTCCACGAATGGTATGATCCTGAAAGCGGCAAGGGCTTAGGCGATAAAGAACAACTTTGGAGCGCAGCCATGTATTTGCGCGTTTATGACACCCTCTCGCCATATTTATCCTAAAATCGTCTAAATCAAATCTGTCTCTGTCTGGCCATCGGCCATATAGGGACTTTTATTTTTTATTTTTATATTTATAACGGTTTTAATGAAATTTTTGACCACAATCAGCTAAGGGGGTATGCTTATTGATGTATGGAAACCAACACTTCGACAGCCTTAATTTTAATAGCCGTAATATCTTTTATAGCTTCTTGCGCAGCCATAGCATTCGTATTTGTTTTAAAACAGCGCTTTGACGCCTTTTTCCATAAAGGTAAAGGTGAGGGACTCGAAGGCGTGCTCGCCGAGCAGGGCAAAAAAGTGCGCGACATGGGAGATGAATTGAAAAGGATACGCAATGATGTGGCCAGGATTGATGTTATGGCCGAGGCAAGTATTCAGAAGGTGGGCGCGGTTAGATTCAATCCATTTGACGATACGGGCGGCGATCAGTCTTTTGCCGCGGCCCTTCTTGATTCGGCAGATAACGGTATTGTAATTTCAAGCCTGCATTCGCGTGAAGGCACACGCGTATATGCCAAGTCGGTAATTAAAGGCGAGTCTCGACATCATTTAACCGAAGAAGAAAGAGAAGCCATAAGAAGGGCCATAGCCCATGAATGATAAATATCTAATTACACTAATATCTAATTTCTAATAATTAATGGCTAAAAAGCAGATTAAAAAAGAAAATTTAAACACCCGACCACCCATAGTGGTCGTTTTGGGGCACGTTGATCATGGGAAAACGACTCTTTTGGATACGATACGTAAAACCAATGTCGCCGCAAAAGAATCTGGGGGAATAACCCAGCATATCGGCGCTTATCAAGTGACGATTAGCCCCAGGGGCGAATCGTCATCCCGAGAGAATTTGAAGGATGATCGTGCGCAAGCTTTGCGCACGATCACCTTTATCGATACTCCAGGCCACGAGGCCTTCGGACAAATGCGCTCTCGCGGCGCCAATGTTGCCGATATAGCCATTATCGTTGTTGCTGCAGACGAAGGAGTAAAACCGCAGACCAAAGAAGCTTTGGACATCGTGAAACAAACCGACATTCCCTATATCGTAGCTTTGAATAAGATTGATAAACCCAATGCCCAGGTGGATAAGGTTAAACGCGAACTGGCCGATAGTGGTGTGTTGCTTGAAGGGTGGGGAGGAGATGTATCAAACGTGCCCATTTCGGCAAAAAGCGGGCAGGGTATTCCGGAATTGTTGGATTTAATTTTGCTTTTGGCCGATATACATGAATTAAAAGCCGAACCGAATGTCTTGGCTTCGGGTGTTGTTATTGAAGCGCATAAGGATTCCCAACGAGGCACCGTGGTAACGTTTTTAGTAAGGCAAGGAACGCTTAAGGTTTCTTCTTTTGTAGCGGTTGGATCACAATACGGCCGCATAAGAAGTCTAGAGAATTTTTTGGGTCAAGCCATAGACCAAGCCGGTCCCTCAACCCCGGTATTGATTTCTGGCTTGTCTGAGGTTCCGGATGTAGGCGAAACTTTTAGTGAAGTTGCGTCAGAAAAAGAAGCGCAAGAATTTATGAATAAGGAGAAACAGCGCCGTAAGTTTATAATGCGTATAGGCGGAGAAAATCCTGAAGTCATAAAAAAAATTATCATCCGGGCGGATGTTGTCGGGTCGCTTGAAGCCATAACCGAAACCTTAAGTAAAATTTCCTCTCAAATAGTCGGATTGGATATTATCAGCGCCGAAACAGGCAACCTGGGTGAAAATGATCTAAAAATAGCCGCGGCTTCAAAGGCAAGTATTATAGCTTTCAGGGTTAAGGTGCCGCCGTTAGTTGTTCAAATGGCCGAAAGGCTGGGGGTTAGGATAGTTGCTTCGGATATAATATACGAACTTGTAGACGGTATCCGTGTGGAAATGGAAGCGGCCGTGCCGCCGGAAATAATAAGGACGGATCTGGGAGTCGTTAAAATTCTGGCTACGTTCAAACAAGAGGGCTCTAAGCAAATTGTGGGCGGGGAAGTGCTTAAGGGCCCAATAAAAGGCAACACTATGACCGATTTAGAACGAGGCGGCCATCACATGGGCCAGGGTAAAATAACCAGCGTTCAGATGAATAAAGTTGCTGTTGATGAAGTTCCGCAAGGCAAGCAATGCGGATTGTTGGTAGAATTAAAAGGTATTAATATTTTGCCCGGCGATGTGCTGAAAATTTTTGTGGAGGAGAGGAACAGCCGGCCGCTTCTTTAATTTAGCCAAATATGGCCGCAACCAAAAGAATAGAAAGATTGCAAATAAGAATAAAAGAGGAGCTAGCGCAAATTATCACGAAAGAATTTGATTTTAATCCTGGAGTTCTGGTCACAGTCACGCGCAGTGAGGTTTCGGATGACCTCACGGCAGTCAGGATTTATTTAAGTGTTTATCCCGAAAAAGAAACGGAGGGAATTTTGGATATTCTGCAAAAACAGATATATTTTATTCAACAGATATTCAACAAAAGAATGGAAATGCGGCCTGTGCCCAGAATACGTTTTGTGCTTGACGAAAGTGTTAGAGAAGCAGATAAAATAGAACGCAGTCTTTACGATTTGAAAAATAAGGCATAAAAATATACATAAGGCGATCTGTCCCGCTGGCAAACAGTGGCGCGGTGGCGAAGTAGTAACGCGACGGTCTGCAAAACCGTTATGCATGGGTGCAAATCCCATCCGCGCCTCAAAAATTAAGTTCAAAACTAAAAGCGAAAAAGTAAAAATTAATGAAATTCGTTTTTGGCGAATAACCAAAATTTTAATTTTTGAATTATTTGTTGGGCGAGTGGCGGAATGGTATACGCGCACGACTTAAAATCGTGTCTCGCAAGGGATGAGGGTTCGACTCCCTCCTCGCCCACACAAAAGCGTAAAGCGCAAAGTGAAAAACTAGAAATATTCTATAAAAACAGTTAAGTTGAAAAAACACGCGAATATTATAAGCTAATATTCATAATTGCGGGTGTGGTATAGTGGCTATTACACGTCCTTGCCAAGGACGAGATGGCAGTTCGATTCTGCTCACCCGCTCAGCGAAAATCGTCTTGCGACAAAGTTCGCTGTTTTTCTTTTTGTATCAACAAATTTAGATGGTTCGAACCCTTCCAATTCCTGCTCAACTAAATCTCGCCCATCAAAAATAAACTTAAGTGGTTTTTGTAATTCCATCAACACTTTTTGGTCTTTGAGCATAAGGTTCGAACCCAAGCAGGCAAATATAGCTCGTTTAGTATCTAAATCTCCATTTGCGAACCAAACACGCGCGTAGCGGGCAAAATTGAAGGTTTTTTCGCTTAACTCTACCCATTCGTTAATAGCTTTTCCTTGAGCGTGGAGTTCTTCTTCAAGTAGGGATTTTTCCTTTAGTAATCGACTTTTTAATGTTTGATATTCTAGATCTGTAATAAATTGTCCCTCGGCATTTTCGGAGGATGTAAATTTAAGTACAAGATTATCTAAATCTTTAGTTATTTTTATGAGACTATTTTGTTTAGCTGTTAAACTTACCTCTTGCGTTTCCGCTTCCTCTTTTCTAATCTCATGTAAATATTCTATCGCCCATTTTTGGAAGCGATCTGAAATAGTTAGCTTTGCCAAGATATTATCAATTTGTTCACTTAAATTATTTAACTCCACTGATCGTTCAGGACAATCAGGATTTTTCCTTTTGGTGCAGTGATAATAAATATATTGTTGTACATTGCCCGTTGCGAGCTTCTTATATTTTTCTTCTGCGGTAATCATCGCTCCGCATGATCCACATTTCATTAAACCAGTAAAAGCAAATTTATGGGTTTTGGGTCGAGGTTTACCTTTTCTTCCTAACAAGAATTGTATTCGGTCATATTCTTCTTCGGTTATCATTGCTTCATGTTTTCCTTTTTGCCAATTGCCACTTTTCTTTGGCCATTCATACCATCCGTAATAGAAAGTTCCGGTAAACATTGTATAAAGTTTAGTCATTGTTATTTTCCGTTGTGGTCTTTGTCGAGTTGCCGGCATAGTCAAGCTAAGCTTATTGTTGGCTATTTCTACTAATTTAGGCACTGTATAATTGCCAGTTAACATTAGCTGAAATAGTTGTTTAACCAAATGAAAACGCTCAGGATCGCTTGATAAATCCTGCTCTCCTTTCAGTTTGGTTTTACTATTGAGATATCCAAGCGCTGCTAGACCAGGTCGCCAGCCGGTAGCAGCTTTTTTATCCATGCCCCGCTTAACATCAGTGCTTAATTTGTCTGAAGAATATTTGGATTGAGACATCACTATTTGCAGCATCATCTTGCCTTCGGGGGAGTTATCAAAAGTATACGAAACAAATTTTAGATCTTTGATATGCCCAGTATCCAAAAGATAGACAATTTGGGCAGCATCAATAGCATTGCGACATAGCCTATCTGGGTGCCAGGCAACAATGCCTTGCGCTTCGCCTTTCTTAATCCGTTCAATCATCTCATTAAAGATGGGCCGTTTATATGGCTTAAAAGCGCTTACTGATTCAGGCGACAGCTTCGTAATTTTTAAGTCCTTGAAGCGTTTTAATGCTTCCTCTTCTTGTGATTCTAAACTTAAAACCTGTCTATCCTTTTCATCAGTAGATTTCCGACAATAAAGGAAATATTTAATTTTTACTATATCTTGTTTCATAAACTAAAAGGGACGGTCTGGTTGACCCAGTTGCGTCTCCGTGAGGATAGCTTCTGGCAGACCGCCCCTTTCAGGACGGAAGCTATTAAAAAACTCACGGATATTGGGCAACGGGTCAACATCTGTATTATATCACTTTTACATGCAGAAAATTAAGTTCATGCATACTCGTCTCTGTCTTCTCCAAAGTTGATTTGCACTCCCAGTGCGACTTCTGGTTTTTTAACGCCGATTCCGATTCGATCAAGGATGTCTATATTGGCCCTCAAGCGCACCGCTTCACTTTTTGCTTCTTTGCTTAATTTAACTATTCTTGTCGCGGCACCATAACCCTGGTCCGTAAAATATTCTCTAACCTTACCTAATCTCATATTACGACTTGCCGTAACAGCTGCTGAATTACGATTTGTTAAGCCATATGCCTCAACAGCCGCATCAGTGCCGTTTCTCCCTTCGATTATTAAATCAGCAAATTTCTTTTGTTTGGGTGTTAATTCGTCTTTCATACATAATTATTTATAATCTCCTCATAAAAACTTAACAAATATTAGCATGTCTAGAGGGCGGTCTGGCACCAAATTCATGAATACCTGGCCTTCATCGGTCTTTACGCCACCGAGCTTTGCGTTTTGGCGATTTGCCTCAATTTGCTTTTGTGATACTTCGTTCATAATTTTGATTATTTTTAATCGATCCTCTTTGCCGACCGCATCTTTCCCGAAAACCTATAGGTGTCCTATTATCTTTTCTCCTTTGTGGGGGTATATTTACGGGAAAGTTCGTTTAATAGATATATACACCCCTAGATTTTCGGGAAAGATGTTGCAATAGAATCGACGTTTTCTTTGAAATACTCAAGCATCAATGCTTGATATTCTGGTTTTAAGATCCATGTATCGCTTTTGCCGTTTTTCCCTCGATCCGCTAATCCTAAGGCATTAATATCTTCTAATAATCTTCTCGCAGTGGTTGTCGGTAGGCCCATAGTAAGGGCGATGCTTCTGGATGTCCAATCTTCTTCTTGATTAGGCTCCGATTTAGGATTTATATAGCCATATTCATCAACTTTTTCTTCATTGACCAGTTGTTCTTGAAGAACAATCCCTTTTCTGTTATTTGCCAACCATAACAATACATTTCTTCTATTTTTCGGGAGAGAACTCAGCGAGATTTTTCTCAAAATTTGGCGATCATCATCATGTTTACCCATAATAATAAATGCTCGCGCTAGTTCAACAAGCTGTTTTGCGAAACGCATAGGCATTTCCGGAGCAGATACATATTCTATTTCACGAGTCCGAACATTTCTCCTCACGCCGCTTCTGGCCAAGGTGGCAAAATCACTTAATTGTATAATTTCATTTTCCCATTCCGATCCTATTTCTGGTTGTTCGCTGGGAATCTCTAAACTGTCGATTGCAGATTGAAACGCGGATCGCATGGATTTTCGGATATCCGGCATATTTGAGCTATTCTCCATGCTTTTTCGAGTCGCTTCCTTTCTGTCAGGTTGATCCATTCGGTACTGCATAAAGCGTTCGCCCATAATGCTATACATACTTTGGTACATATCAATCGCCTCAGTCACGCCTGCGATAAATCCTATTTTGCCACTCCATTTAAAATCAACGCCATTCCCGAAAGCTTTTGTATATTGCCCATCGTATATTTCTCTTAGCTGAGACAAGATTTCACTTCGCTCGGCTTCATTGATTTCTAATATGCTCGTAAAGTCTTTAACGGTTAATATCCCGTTTTTTAGCTTATCCAAAAGCGAATTTTGTTCTCCGCCCTTGCTTCTTAAACCGGATACAAGCGTATGTGCCGTAAGAGATGATAAGGGGTGAATGCCTGTTATATCGCTTAATGACATAAGCAATTCACTCTTGAGGCCACTTGGTGGAGAAATAATGAATAGCCATACCGGATCTCCTCTTAAGCGATGGGCTATCACCGTTGCGCAGATTAATCTAATAATTCCTTCATCTGCAACTAGAAACCAATCCCGTATCAAAGATTCCAATTCATTAACAGAAATAACTTCTTGCTTTTCGATTTTATCCCTAAGTTCATTGATGTTCATACTTATTTTTGTAATGTTTATTCGTAAATAGCTTGATACGTACACGAAAACCACTGTTTTAAGATGGAATCGTCCGTATTTTTATTGGTTAAGAAACTTACAACATCATCTATAATCTTTTCCGTATCGCAGCAACGGCAGCAGATATTTAACTGGGATAACAGTTCTTTAACCCCATTCCGTATCAGCTCAATGTTTTGATCACCCGACGATGTAATCGCAAACGTTTCCAATTTGAGCGTTAGTGGATAATTTCTAGAATCAATGGTGAGATATGCCTCATCTGTTTTGCGGTCAACCTTCCATACTGCGTATAATTTTTCATTAGTTGATGTTTGTTCAAACATATTTTAATGTTAGATTTTGTTAGAGTTTTGGTCATCAGAAACCACCGCCAGCCAATCCTTTTTCACTGGGCGATAGATATGCTGAAAGAGCGTGAGAAGTTTGGTGCCCAAAGCCATAGCTTTCTCGTCCGAAATCTCTTCACCAAACTCCGCAAAATACTGCTTTTTGAACTCATTGGTTTGTTCCGACGCTGATCTATTTTTCATACGCTCGAGACTTAATATATAAAAACCCATCAAGGACTAGAGCGGCTTTGTGCGCTTTGTCGGCACCGCTCCAGTTCTTGATGGGCTGATGCGCACAAATTAGCCAAAATAAAATACGCTCAATTTATGAACGCATTTTACTATGGCGAGTGGTACGTACCGGTTACTAACCAGTTGGTGTTGAATTAATAGAGTCTGGTTATCATGCCTCTGTGCCACCTGAACAGAGGCAATCCAAATGTTTCCTTCGACTTTCTATTTAAATTCATAACAGCATTTCTGACGGCTCCTTTCGCTTTTTCTGAGAAATCGCCCGCATCGTCATGGATCTTTTCTTCTTGTGCTATCTCGTCCCAACTAACTTCTACATGCGGTTTTCGTTTGCACATTGCTCTGCAAGTAAGAAAAAGGTTATCTGTCTCGGTTCTCCTTCCTCTTAGTAGCGGTATAGCAACGCCCCGATACTTCAATTGTCGATTCGTTTCATCGAAATATATCCTTTTTGGGTTTTCTTTTAGTTTGTTTATTGAGATCTTATCTGATTCTTGGCGTTTCAATTTCCTTAGATACCCTAATTTTTTGCTCGTTTCATTTCTGATGTTTTTCAATAGTTTTCGTGTTTTGCCTTTGTCTATTCTATACTCATATAATCCTATATCCGGTGACACGCTGTCTCCCTCAAGAAAGAAGCCTGTCAAATCCGAATTGATTTGATTGTTTAAAATAAAATCTTTAATTTTTTGACGCCAAAGGTTATAGTCCCTAAACACATCTTCTAAATGATTAGGGTTTTCCCAATAGATGTAACTATCTTCATGTGCTCGTCTTGTAAGGTTTATGCCCTCAAACTCTAAATCATTCAATTTGTCTATTACGGCGTCTACTATATTTTTGTTGTTGGAAGCCATTGCAATTTCGTGTATTTTTAATACACCTTAAAGGCACTATTTGGGATCCGAATTATTTTCCATATGTTGATTTTTGTTCTTAAACCATTCTGTAAGGCGTTTGTTTAGGCACGTTCTAAATTCTAAACCAGTCATGACTTGCTTGTTTAATTTTAAGCAGCGGTTTTTTAGGCGTTTATCATCAGTAATAAAACAGTCAGCTTGCTCAAAAGCCGTTGAAGCGAGCAATGCATCATGTATATTTCCTTCGCCAAGTGTTTGATTGCCTAAAACGTTCTCAAGAGTTCCATCCGGAGCTGTACTCGACCAACCAAGTCTAGAGATACCATCTACAACTCCATATGTGGCGGTTGTAGTAGAAGAATTAATAATATATAGCATCATGTCTCGTTTTTCGTCATCCTTGATGGCATTCGTTTGATCAATGTGCACGTGGGTAAATAGTGGTTTTATGAGGCCATAATCCTTTGATTGAGTATAAAATCGATAGAACTCTTGATCTTCAACGATTGTCGTAAAAATGTTTTGATCTAAGACTACTTTGATCATGATAATAGTTTTATTTGAAGTGTCGTTGATAGAGTAGGTGATTCGTGATATTTTGGCAATATAAAATTGAATTGCCTAAACTCAGCCACTTAGCTGGGCATGGCACAAAACCAGTGGAGAGTACCGAGCTGTCGGTACGGCTTTCCTTCACTGGTCTATATCCGAAAGGGTATAGGGGAGCGCAAGCTTCCGGGCTGGCCGGCAGCTTTGTGTTTTTCCATCGATAATATTTATGAAAAAACCTTACGGAAAACTCTTTTTAGTATTCGCGTTTCTTAGTGGGCTCATGGGAACTTTTCAGGATAACACCCCGCCTCATTCGCTCTCATCAGGAACGGCTACCTTTATTGTGGGGCTTAGTACATTTCTTGGTATCGCAACTATCATTTTTTTTGTGGCGTGGCTCGTAGCGTTTGCCAAACGAAGGCAGACGTTTAGAGAAACGAAGAGTACCGAACAATGAGATAACTTACTTTATGAAATTCCTCAACACCAAAACACTCGCCTATCTAGGCATTCTTCTTGCTGGCCTATCTGTCTTTTATGCACTTGTTATCGCCCCGGAGTTCGCGGATCGGCGTATCGAACGGTGCCTAGACCGTGTGTATGAAAGTGCTCGCGAAACATGGAAAAATTATTGTGGCATCCTCGGTCTTACTTTAGGAGAGGACGGGTTATGCCTCCTTCCCTCTGAACAATCAGATAAAGTAGAAAAAGAGCATGGTTATTCGAGGGACCGTTGCATCGAACGATACAAACGCTAGATATGCGTATCCTGGTCTAAAAATATGCAAAAAGCACCCATCTATATTTTGATAGTTCTAGCTGTATGGTTTTTCTCGGCGCTTCAGTTGCAGATCAATAAATTGGATCGCAAGTTGACCTGTATTCACACAGAAATAACCGCTTTGCCAGTTTTGCTCGATCCGGAACTGCGAGCCAACAAAGCCGCTCTCCAGGAACAAATGGATTTCGTCGCAGCAGCTTGCTATAAGGAGTACATTTTTTCAGGTGAATCTTTTGTTCCGAAATAAGAATTTGCCGCCAAAGATTGTATTCCCGAAAAACCATTTCCAAATGGTTATCGTCCTGCCAGTATTCAGCATCTTCCTCTTGGGCCAATCTTGTTATGTTAATACCCTCGGTTTCAAGTTCATTTAATTTTATTTCAGGAGGCACAAGATTAACTTCTTGGTTAAATGTCTCTTCTGGGGTCATAGTAATTTAGTGTAATTGTAATCTACCTAAAAGGTATCATTTTTAGTATCTTTAGCACGCATTTTTGAGAGACATTATAACGGTGTTACAAAATATGCTAAAATCGAGACGACAATTAAATATTGCCTAACCCCCGTAGTTCTACTGCGAGGTATGGCATAAAAACTATCCCTAGTAGAGAGCTCCTCGTCCAGAGCACTAGGGATAGTCATAGCTCGAAAGAGTTGTGGGTGACCGCAAGGTCATCGCTGGCGGGGAGCTTTGTGTTTCCACCAGCAGGCATAAAAGCTATCCCTAGTATGACCAAGCACCAACTCAAAACCAGCACCATTTACTGTGGCGACAATTTGGAGATGCTCAAGGAGGTTCCAGACGAGTCGGTAGACCTAATTTACATTGATCCGCCGTTCAACAGCAACCGCAACTACGAAGTCTTTTGGGAAGACACGCAGGAGAAGCGAGCGTTTGAAGACAGACATGGCGATGTTCAGGCATACATAACTTATATGCGCCCGCGTGCTGTTGAGCTATATCGCGTACTCAAAAAAACGGGGAGTTTTTATTATCATTGCGACTGGCACGCGAGTCACTATGTGAAACAAATGTTGGATGAGATTTTTAACTTCAACAACTTCCAGAACGAGATTATTTGGTGGTATAGAGGCGGGGGTATCTCAAAGAAACGATTTGGGAGGCGACACGATTCAATCTTCTTTTACACAAAAGGAAAGGAGTGGACATTCAATGTTGATGAGGTTAGAACGCCATATTCAGAGGAATCCTTGGCACGTCTAAAATATAAAGCAAGGGCATTTCGGGGCGATAAGGTTTATGATAATTACCAAGCAAATCCCTTGGGCAAACATCCTGACGATGTTTGGGATATTCAACCGCTTATGCCTTCGGAAAAGGAGCGTAGAGGATACCCTACACAGAAACCCGTGCGTTTGCTCGAACGTATTGTAAAAGTTGGAAGTAATAAGGGTGATGTTGTTCTAGATGCTTTTTGTGGGTGCGGTACGACATTGGTTGCCGCACAAAAACTTGGGAGAAAATGGGTTGGTATTGATATATCGCCTACCGCTTGTCGGGAGATGGCACAGCGTCTATGGGATGACTTCCGTCTTGATGAAGGTAAGGACTTTCAGCTAATCAACAAATTACGCGATGAGAAGCAACTGCGAGAGATACCACCATTCGAGTTCCAGAATTGGGCCGTCAATGCATTTGGCGGTATACCTAACCGCATTAAGGTCGGCGACTACGGCATTGACGGCAGACTCTATCCTATTGATCGCGGGAAGGTGAAAAGCGACGAGAGGGGTTTGTTCGGCGAAACAGATACTGATTACCCAATACAGGTAAAACAAAAAGATAAAGCTGGTCGCCCTGACATTGATGCGTTCCAAACCGCCATTCGCAGAGATAAGCGACGCAAGGGATATTTCATCTCTTTTGATTTCAGCGAAGACGCGATGAAAGAAATCCGGCGAATAACAAAGGAAGGTGAAATAGAGATAATCCCCGTTACGGTCAAAGACCTTTTGGATAAGTCAGGGTTTGAGGTTGCATAGAAATAGTGAATAGCAGCATGGGGTAAGTCAAAATCCAAAATTTTGTGTATGACCACTATCTGGCTATTAAAAACACGCTAAACCTTCCACCCCCTCCCCCCATCCAGCGAGATATAGTGAGTAGCGGGGTGGGCCGCATCCGAAAATAGCCAATATCTCGTTGGCTATTTTGCTTTATTAGCGAAAATAGATTATAAAAATAAACATGCTTAGTATCGAAAGGACAAAAGAACTTCTCAACGACCCCACTCTTTCGGACAAAGAGGCAGAAGAAATCCGAGATGGTTTACGCGATCTCGCTGAGATTATCTATGAGAAATGACAGGAAGACAGAAAGAAGTTAAAAATACTGGGAAGCTCCGCCTTTCGAATGTATGATGTATCTGAACGGAAACCAAACAAATCTTCAGGTTTGTAAGTCTGAAGACGAATTTGACAACTTTGTTAAGGGTTACATGGAATAAAATTGATACTTTAAATTATGAAAGAAAATCTAAATTCAAAAATTTGGTATCGGGCCCTGAAAGTCTTATTTGTTTTTATTGCCGCTAGCGGATTTTTAACCATTTCCCTTTTTGGTTATGCGCTCATTCCGCATGGTGATTTGTATTATGACGTACACTGTTCAAACGGCACTCGTGTGGCAACGGACATAGAGCCAACATTTGGGTTGCCAAACGAAAGAGTTGATCATGGGAACATTAGGTGTTCCCATGAAGAACTTACGCAAGAGCAAAGATTGGTTCCAGCTGGTGGAGGGGGCAGAATCTATGATGCCAGCGGGAACTTTAAGGGTTTGCCCGATCTAGCGTATACATATTCTTATGAATATAAATTAGCCAAGCAACAAGATTATGTTCATTGGTTGGGTGGTTTGGGCATAAGCCTATTAGTGTGGACTTTTGTGTTGTGGCTTACAAAGAGAACTTTTTTCTATGTTGTGTTAGGAGAACCATTTATTAGATTTAGGAGAATATAAGGCCATGAAAGAGGTTATCAAAAAGTACTTTGGATCAATACTATTATTGGCCGGGATTTTTATAGCAACCTACGCCTTACTTAGTTTTAGTTATAATAGGGGCTGCTTACTTCCCGGAGAATGTATGAATCCAGTAGTGTATTTCTATAGCGATGAGGTTCGTCTTTTGGCTGCTTTTGGATTAGCGTTATTTGTTGCCGGACTGCTTATCATAAAAAGAAAGTAAGGACATACACTAAAATAGCCAAGTTGTTGGCTGTTTTTATTTACTTGCAAAAGTGAGAAGAAAAGGATAAGTTTATTAGAGTAATTTCTAAGCTTAATTTATGATTAGTGATTTGACTCCAATTGGACCACATAAAGATTTTGAAAGTATCAAAAAAATTGATGAAAGCGGTATTGAATACTGGACCGCTAGAGAACTTATGCCATTATTGGGCTATACAGAGTGGAGAAATTTTGAAGAGGTGGTTGGTAAGGCGGCCAGGGCTTGTATGGAAAGTGGCCAGGCTGTGGATAACCATTTCGTTAAATCCACCAAAATGGTCGAAATTGGTTCAAATACGGTACGTGAGGTAAGAGATTATAAATTAGATCGCTATGCCTGCTATTTAATAGCTCAAAACGGAGATTCGAGTAAGCCTCAGATCGCAACAGCTCAAACCTATTTTGCACTTCAGACAAGAAAACGAGAAATATTTGAACAATTACCAGATACGACCAAGCGTCTTTTTATTCGTAACGAAGTATCTGACCACAACAAGAAGCTTTTTAAAACCGCCAAAGATGCTGGTGTAAGTAAGTTTGGTCTTTTTAATGATGCTGGATATCAGGGTTTATACGGTAAACCTCTTTCTGAAGTAGAAAAAGAGAAAGGTATAAAGCGGGGCGAATTATTGGATATGGCCGGCTCTACAGAATTAGCCGCCAATCTTTTTCGTATTACCCAGACCGATGAGAAGTTAAAAAACGATAAAATTAAAGGAGATCGTGATGCTTCGCATACTCATTTTATGGTGGGCGGCAAAGTGAGGCAGACAATTAAAGATATTGGAGGAGCGCTTCCAGAACAACTTCCTACAGAAAAACATATAAAAGAAGTAAAAAAGGAAATTAAACATTTACAAAGAACCGAACAGAAAAAACTTAAAGGATAGGAATAGCGGGAAATAGCTTATTAGCCATAAAATTAGTTCTAACATCATTCACTAACCCGCTCAGCGAAAATCGTCTTATTGCCTAAGGCGATTTTTTATTACTGCTGAGCGAAGTCGAACCGGATTGTGATATAATAAAAGAAGTTATTTTTAAAGTTTAGATTTAAATATGGAAGACATGAAACCATTAAGCAACACGATAGATGTTAAAGTGAATAAAATTTGGATATCTGGAGCAATTATTATCGTTATTCTTCTGGGCGTGGGATTTTTATATAAAACGATTGCGTATCGTAAGGTTACACTTTCCGCAAAACCAGTTGGTATTGCCGATATAAGCGCGTCTGCAAATAACCTTCCTGCGCCAATAATTGTTGACCGACCAAAAGATGAGAATAAGACGGTATCTGTAAACTTGCGCGCAACACAAGTTGTCTCCACGCTTGCTGACGGTACGACATACGAATACTGGACATACAATAATCAGGTACCCGGTCCTTTTATCCGTGTAATGGAGGGCGATACAGTTGAAATTTCACTTACACATGAACACGCGCATGGTGGGGATCAGCACTCCTTAAATGAGCCCGATCATTCACTTGCGGTGAGTGGATTTATGCCGACAGTTTTGGCTAACGGAAACGATGGTCACATGATGGGTGCTGAAGAAATGGAGCACATGGAAGCAGGACACGGTGAACATTCAATAGATCTTCATGCGGTAATTGGTCCTGGCGGTGGTGCGGGGTTAACCAGGGTTGCGCCAAATGAGACAAAAACCTTTCAGTTTAAGGCTACGCGTCCGGGAATATATGTATATCATTGCGCGAGTCCGCATATTCCTTCTCATATCGCAAATGGAATGTATGGTTTGATTTTAGTGGAACCCAAAGGAGGCCTTCCGGCAGCGGATAAAGAGTTTTATGTGGTACAAGGAGAAGTTTATACGAAGGGTAAGGTAGGTGAAAAGGGACATCAGGAATTAGATAAGGATAAACTTCTTGCCGAGAAACCCGAGTATATTGTTTTTAACGGGCGTGTTGGTGCGCTGACAGGAGAGGGTGCGCTTCAATCAAATATTGGAGACAAAGTAAGGATTTTCTTCGGTGTCTCGGGGCAGCTTGCGTCAAATTTTCACATTATCGGAGAAATTTTTGATAAAGTTTATCCCGAAGGCGATATTGTATCTCCGCCCCATATAAACGTTCAGACAACATTGGTTCCGGGCGGGGGAGCAGTAATGGTTGAATTTACAGCCGAAGTTCCCGGGAAATATCTTTTGGTGGACCACGCACTTACCCGGGCGATAGATCGAGGAGCTTTGGGAGAACTTATTGTTAGTGGTCCGGATATTCCGGGGGTTATAAAAGCAATACAATAATTATTTTTATATTACTGAATTAAGATTTTTGTAAAGAAATGCAAGGATATTTTGATAGGTGGCGATATGATAAATAGTTGGATTGATGAGGTTAGCGAAAATATTTACTAAAAATAGCAAAAGCTAATTTTTCTTTACGTGATGTTAGACGTCTATGGGATTTTTAAATAAATTTGGGGGGAGCAAAGAAGATGCACCCAATAAAACGACCATTGTGCAGGTGCGCGGTTCTTTGAATGGCTTATTTGCGTCGGAAAGTAAAGAAATCAGAGATCTCTTCGGAAAGATTCTAGATGTTGCCGAACAATCTTTGCGCGGTGTTTTATTCATAGCGCCGGAGGAATTTGGTTTCAAAAAAATGTTAACTAAAGAAGAAATTGATTTTTGGTTTCGTAGGGTATCATTGGCGCTTGTGGCTTACTCGTATTGTTTCTTTTACGTGGAAGAGCAATCGCCATCGGCACAATACTCATTTAATAAGTTTTGGCAGAGAATGCTTGATTCATATAATAAGATTTTTAATGAAAATGTAACCATTGATGTCGTGGATCATTATGCGGCGGGTATGATTGAAGAAAGCAAGAAAAAATTTTCAAAATCCGGCAATGAGAAGCAGGCATTAAGATTGATGTTGAAGGATTATACTACGCTTGCTGGCGAACTTTTAGAGAAAATCTGGCATGAGAACGTTAATCAAAAGGCACTCGACGACCTACAAAATCATAAACCCGGCGAAAATACCAGAGCTTATGACCTTACGGCGCAAAAAATCGTATTATTGGGACGGGGGATATGGGAAACCCATTTAGAAATCGTTGCGCCGTTTCTTCCTAATTTGATGACCGAGTATAAAATTTAAATAACAAAACCAAAAACCGCCTTAAAGGGCGGTTTTATTTTAATCGAGCAGACTTTTGCAATTAATTCTTTCGCTAGAATTAATCAAGTGGAAGGTTCGGGATTGGAGATGCTCTTTTACGTCTATGTTCTGTCCAGGAACTTCAGCCGACTGTATATCTAAGGTTTTACCGGTTAGAGATACACAGACCCGATCTCCTTTATTTTCGAAATTATTTTCATATTCTTCAATTGTCATTTTTAACTCATTAAGCACTGATTCATCGGCGGGAATGAGATTCAAGTCTTTTACCTTCGGTTTGGCAAGTTCTGCTCCGGGTGAAGTGCAGCGGTGAAAATCAGGATAACGCGTATAAATATCCTTTGCATCAACAAGTATTAAGCCGTTTAAGATGATTGGGCTGATTAATTTTTTATCATTAAAATACTCTCCGCCAAAGAGCATATAGGTTTCTCGAAACTCGCCCAAAACCGAAAATTTTACTAAATAATCCTCCACATCAACGGTTACCGAGTCGTTCTCTACGTTAATGTGCTTGAGCGAATCTTTAATGAAGTAATTATAAAAACCGAAAATGACCAGCGAACCGATTATTATAATCAAAACAGCCTTCATAATGTAAGTATCGCAAAAATATGTATGCTGAACAATAGTCCTTAAAAGATACTGGTTATAAATGCAGAAAAGGCGTAAGCGATTTATTACATATTTTGGGGGGCGTCTGCTTTAAATTAGGATAGACTAGGTATCAAAAAACCTTTATCCAATAAGAAACTAGTTCTAACGTCATTCACTAGCCCGCTCAAAGAAAAAAACAGCCCTAGGCTGTTTTTATTTGTGCGCATAGTTGCTTCGCGAGCGAACCCATAATGAGACCAAAATGTTCGCAGCAGACGTAAGCGGTAAGGTTGTGCCTATTAGGCAAGGGGTCATCGTAGGAGATTTCTTCACCTACTTTGTGCGTGGCGGGAGACTTACAAACAGAGCAAAATTCGCCCTTACAGATAGCAGAAACAAAATGCGGCAATTTATTCCTCCTCGGTGAAAGTGCTTCTTATATATTTCTATATAAATATTGTCATGTCAACCGATAAGTCGGCGCCAAGAACCGTTCTTCCATAACAAAACAGGTCATTCGGCTCTGAGGGTCTCTGGCTCGAAGAGTTGTAACGTCGTTGCATATCCCGCTTACTAGACAAATAACGCCCTTGGCGCTATTTTATTACAGCTCCTCTACAATACGGAAAGGAAGATTAAGGTGGATCAAGACAACTTCACGGCTGAGGAAAAGGCATTTATTGAGACGCTTCGCGCAAACGGTAACCTTCTGGAAACAACGGATGAAAATGCTCCACTTCCCAAAGGGGTGACGCATATCCTTCTACGCAAGCCCGGCGAAAAGCCTCGTCTTATCCGTAAAAGGTTTTCCTAATTAACTCCAAGCCCCTCCACACGGGGCCTTTTTCTTATTTAACGCGGACAACAAAATGATTTTAGCGTATTAAGAAATGAGTTTTAACGTCGTTGCATATCCCGCTCAGCGAAAGAATCGCCTTTTAGGCGATTTTTGATATAATGCAGATAAGTATTAAAATTAAATTACTTTTTAATATTCTGTATTAAATTTAATTTCACCCCTTGATATTAAAAGGGAGAAAAATATGAATAGAGAAAATCTGGTAGAAGGCGTTGAATCATCTGAAGATTTTAATTCTAATGTTGAAAGGGGCATAAGTGAAGCCCTGTCTTTATTACGAGAGAGATATGAAAATCAGCCAGATGAAAAAGATAATTTACCATTTCATAATGTAGAACACACGCAAAGGGTGATGAGAAGGGTTGAAACAATACTTAGAGCCATTCAAGAAGCTGACCCAGGCCTTGTAAGTGACCACGATGTAGAAATTGGTCGTTTAGCATCTGCCTATCACGATACCGTTCAACAATGGGAAGAAAATAAAATAAAAGATGGTGAATTTACAAAAGTTTTAAGAAAACGCTTTGCGGGGAAAAATGAAACAGCAAGTAGCGATGAAGCCGTTACATTTATGGCAAAAACCAATGAAAACGGGGTTATATTTTCTGATGACGACAAAGCGACTGTCCAAAGAGCTATTGACACTACCGTGCCTGGCTGGGATATGGAAAATAAAACGGTAGCGCAGTCTAATTTGAAAGAAAGCAGTTCTTTAGTTGAAAGGGCTTTGGCATTGTCAGACCTTGGTACCGCAGGAATGGATGGGCCTGAAAAATTTGCTAAAGAAGGCAGTTCACTTTTTCGTGAAGAGAATTTAGACATATTAGATGCTATTCGTAGTGGAGATACTATTCCTAAGGATAAGCAAGAATATTTCAAAACAAGAATGGTTGGCTGGTTAAAATCGCAAGCAGATTTTGTTAAAGGACGCCAAGCACGATTAGAGGCTGAACTTCAATCGATACCCGCACAAGCCCGTAAATCAGTAGCTAAACTTTTTAGTAAATTCGAAGAGTCAATTAAAGCATCAAAGGAAGTTGCGGATGAAGCTGAAAAAATGACCTTTAAAGAATTGGTAAGATATATGGGGTATTAGAAAATTGAAAAAAGTTCGACCGAAAAGTTTAGAATTTTTTTTTGATTTTCGCTTCCTCGTATTGATAATCTTGGAATAAAAAAGCGTTCATTAGTGGTCTGCCAATACGTTTTAACATCATGGTTCGGCTGCGCTCACCACAAGTTTCACTAGCCAGCTCAAATTTTTCACAGAAAAATTTGTCCCGAGCGAAGTAAGAGGCTGCATTATCCCGTATTTATGGCCCATTTTTTATTACGGGCGAAGAGAGTTGGGATTATTTACTTAAATAATTTACGAGGCAAGATAGATATTCTCTCGTAAATAAAAATCGGCTACCTTTATGCAACCGAATTTTTTTATTTCAACGACCCCAATCAGTTTTTCCATAAATCCTGCTTATTAAGCGTTCAAACCATATAATGCGCCATCCAAGCCATGAAAACATCACAAGATAGTATACGAAATAGGGTAGCCAAAGAACAATGCGCGCAACAGCGAGGAATGGTTCGGCAAGAGCATTCTTATAAATTCGCTTAGTACAAAAGCGACATTCAAGTATGTTCGAGCCGAATCGAGGCTCAATATATTCATGTCCAGTATGCCCAGCGCATTGCTCGGCAAATAAGCAGGGCGTTTCGCAGCAATCGATAATAGTTTCTTGTGGCAACTGCCACCGCGACCTAGTCAAGAAATCAGAAAAATATCGTTTCTCAACTTCGCTCGGTTTAAACGAACCCTCCTTATTTTTTAAAATTCTAGCCTGTTCTTCGAAATCGCGCTGTATGGCTTGGGGATCGGTATGATATTCACGATGAATTACGCAATCGTTTTTGTTAGTCATTACAACCCCGCTTTAAAGAGCCTTAGTTGATATTAAGTTTAAGTTAAGATCTAGCGATTGTCAATTTGCTTTGGTCGGCAAGTTGAAAATAAGTGGCGGAAGCGTCCCGAGAAGCCCAGCTCCAATTTTCAAATTGGGGCTGGGCGACGAGGGGCTGCATTTTTAAAGGCTGTTTTGTTGCGGGCGATACGAGTTAGAATGTTTTTCAATTTTTATGTTGACCTAAGATATTCTGGGAAGTATTCTATAAGTATTAATTTTAACTGCATTAAAAGTATGTCAAGTTCAGAACTACCAATGCCGCAGGAAGAGAGAGAGGCGAAGGGAATAAATCCTGAACAAACGGAAGCATCAGAACTCAGGCAACAAGAAATCAGGAATCAGCGTCAACGTCTCGAAGATGAAACCAGGAAGCTTCAAGAACAATTTGCGGCACAACTAAAACAACTTCAAAAAGACTGTCTTCATCCTAACGTCCATGAATACCGTTATATAGGAGGTCGCGATGAGGGGAGAAGAAGAGAATGTCGCGATTGCGGATGGGACGATCAAAATTAGGTATTAAAAATCTTTTCCCGCAACAAAACAGGCTCCCGTCTTTGGTGAGGTTCGCTTCGCTTAGTTGGGCGAGCGGCCCGCTCATTGCAAAATAGCACATTTGTGCTATTTTATTTTTGTCCTTTGACAACAAAAAGGAAATAAAGTGAACGAAGACAAAAGAGACGGACGACAGGATATATCGCCAGATATTATTGCGCGTCTAATACAAAGCTTGAGACGAGGAAGATACGTTGGTCCCCTTGAAATACAGCCTATAAATTGGACTGACACAAAAATTTACCGTGATCTTGTCCAAAACTTTTTTGATGGCATGAAAGAAGTTGTCGGACGACCTACGCTTAGCGGCGTTTATTTTTCTGACAAAACGGTTGAAGAAGGCGTGAATCAATCAATGGTAGAATTTACCATTCGATCTCCTGCAAAATATGACCATCGTTATCTCATTCATCATGGCGGTACAACCAAAGCGGCTGATGAAACCGTAGTAGGCGAATTTGGCGAGGGCTTGAAAATAGCATCGTTTTTACTTCTTAAACGCGGCATAACGGCACAAATAGAACTTGGTTCGGGCCATTGGAGAGCCTATTATTACCTTGAAGAAGTGCCGCCTGACGAATATCCTGAAAAAGTTCGAGGCCTGTATTTGCGTGCAGAATTTGTAGAAAATTGCATTGAGGGGAATTTTTTAAGATTCAGTACCGACGAAGATACCGCTCAAGGAGTACGCAATCGTCTTAAGGAGATAAGGAGTTTCTTTTGGCATAAAGATAACCCCGATTTTCGCGGACCAACGTATCAAAATGAATTTGGCGGTTTCAAAATACTCCCGAGAGGCCAAAAAGGAAACCTTTATGTAGCCGGACAAAGACATGAATACGGAAGGCCCGAAGCGTGGAGCGACGCAGTTTCTGGGGCGCATGTGTGGACGTTTAAAAAAGCGTTGGAAGGAACCCGAGATAGGAATTATGCAGCAGGTTACGAAGTAGCAGGCAAAATACTCGAGCCCCTTGTTCGTTCAATGGCAAAACGCGATCTTTTCATAGTTTTTCATGCAGGAAGCGAATATTGGTTAGCTTTAGCTACTGATGGATTAGAACAAACAGTTGCCGATACCATTATGGGCCAAGTCATTGCCAGACTAGCACAAGAATTATCTGGAGCAGAAAAACAAGAGCTATTAGGAAGATTGCCGGAAGATATTTTTGCCAAAAGCAGTGTTAATCAAGATAAAGAATATGAAAAAATACTTGAAGAGGCCGGTTTCCGCAAGGTCATTAGTGCATTCAGAAGTTTCGGCGTTCTCACTGCAAAAGAAAAAATTCTTTCGCTTATTGATACCGCAAAAGAGCCAACACTTGAATCATGGGAAAACGATCGAGTGGAGGTTCTCAATCAAGCCACTCGGGTGTTTATTAGTCGCGCCGGACCCAGCATTATAGATCGATACACGAAGTTTTTGAAATCACCCGCTGATACATTGACGGCAGGTGATATGTTGAATCGTCTGTCAATAACAAGCGTTCTATCTGGCATGAAATCTAAAAAGACTCCAGCCATTACCATTAGAGAGATCGACACGTTAGAGTTAAAAAATAGTCGTGTGCGCATAGCATTGCACGGATTTACAAAAATATTTCCCACGAACATCTTTCTTAAGCGGCAGATACTGCAAGGAGATTTTTTAGGAGCGCTTTTTACCTGGACGCATGAGTTCGCCCATAATATATCTGGAGAAGATGATTACACGACAAGATTTGCTGATACGGAGCGATATCTCCACGAACTACTTCTTATAATTAGCTTTGAAGACGATGAATTAAAGAATCTGCAAGAGACGTGGGATAAAGCTATAGCTCACGCTGGTTCCGAAACCGAAATTGCAGTGCCGATTGCTGAAAATACTCCATCGGCGCAGTTGGAAGTTGCCGTCCCAGACACGAATTTTAGAGTTCTTTTTTATCGTATATTGTCGCTTTTGTGGCTTAAAAAGAAATAAGGTTATAGCGTTAAAAATAACGCTATTTTTATTTAAAAATTCAAATATTAGACATAATATTGAATATTTTGTTATGATAAGAAACGCCATGGTTTCTAAGAAAAAATTACGACACCTCATTTTTATAAGTTTAGCCGTCGTTATAGGTGTTTATTTTTATACGGGTGGTTCATGGCAGACGAATCATTCTAAAGACGTTCATCACAGCACTCCAGAAGCTTTGGCAGTAAAGTTTGAATATTTAAGTAAGAACGGCAACTCCGCTTGTTCTGCTGATTTTACTAAAGCAGTGGAGCGAGGATTACAAGACACAAGTATCCAAGGTTCATGCTGCAGTCCCATGGATTTTCATCGCTATACAGAGCAGATAGAGGGGCTTAAAAAATATTCTAGATATGCCGTAATTCCATCCGATCCTTATGATATAGATTCTGAATTAGCAAAAGAATTAGCGGCACACTATGATGATATGCTTACCTCAGAACAACAAGGAGTATATGACTATGCGATGGAAAATTCACACGAGAAGGGTCCTTGCTGCTGCAAATGCTGGCACTGGTATGTTTATGGCGGCTTGGCAAAACTATTAATTCAACAATATAATTTTTCAGGAGATCAAATTGTTGACGTGTGGGATTTATCTGATGGATGCGGTGGAGCGGGAGAACACGCACATTAAGCAATAAGCCGGCTCCAAGCCTCGATTTCTCTCACCACAAGTTAGCTCGCTTATATTGCAAACAATATAGATGGCGTGCTACATTTGTTTTGGTTCGTTGAAATCCGAAGGCGGCATTGCTGAAATTGACCCGAACGAAAACAATTAAACCAAATACCTGCTTTCAAAGCAGGTTTTTAATTTGGCACGTAAAAACAGGCATGATATCCTTTACTAAGATTAGTAAAAGGCCCAATGTTTTTATGTTTTTTTCGGTTCTAGCTATTGGTTTGGCGGTGATGGCGGTTTATTTATGTTTAAGGCTTCTGGTTAGCGGTGCTCTTGGTTCCAGTCCAGAAATCCTTGCGGCAGCCGTTCCTATTTCTTTCGCGCTTTTGGCCGTGATGTCTTCGGTGTTAATGATTTTTTTGCCTACGACTATAGCTGGAAGCGTAGCCCTCGCTATTTTAATGGTCTTCGGAGTCTTTTCTTTTTTAAAATTACGTCGCGAGAATAAGAAACTTTGGGAAGCTAATTTGAAAGATAGAGCTTCTAAAATAGTTAGTTATGCTGTTTTTGTAATATTTTCGTTGATTTTGGCGAGTTTAATTACCGCTTCCTTTGTTGAACATCAAGACGGCTCAATTTATATCAGGAAGGGGGCTACGGTTGATGTACCATATCATTTAGCGCAGGTTATACGCATAGGTACTGTAAATAAGTGGGATTTTGAGGAGCCAAATTTCAGCGGCGAATTTATACGTTATCCTTATTTTGTTAATTTAGTATCCGGACTGCTCCTAAAGGCCGGAGCGCCGCTTAATTTTTCTTTTCACGCCCCAGCAGTTTTGTTGGCAGCATCTTCAATATTTTTGTTGGTATCTTTTTTTGGATTTCTAAAATTTGGCAGAGGCCTCGTAGTTCTTTTAACTTTAGGTACATTGTTTGGAAGCGGTATCGGTTATTTCGCATTTTTTGATGGCCACGGCGGCTTACCAATACGTCAAGGCGTGCCATATCCTATGCAAAACATAGCTTACGCAGGTATGATCCCGGCGTTCTTTATCGTTCAGCGGACATTTTTATTGGGCTTCCCTCTACTATTGATATTTTTACGTTCATTGATTTACGGATTGAAAAATAATAGTTTTGGCGCTTTGGTTTTGTCGGCTATTATCGTCGGCCTTCTGCCCACCTCACACACGCATAGTTTTATAGCAGCCATGCTGATAGTATCTATAACCGTTTTGTATTTATTTTTAACTAAAAATAGGCAGTTTTTTGCTTTAGTAAGAGCCTTCGTTTATTTTGCCTTTCCCTTAATTATTCCCCAGTTGGCGGCGATAATGCTCTTGCCAAAATATCCTCTCGATAGTTTTTTGAAGTTCCGTTTGGGCTGGATGAGCATGCCGGGAGAAGTTGCGGGTATAAACCCATCTTCTCCTAACGCCTCGCGTATTTATCCATGGCTGCGCTATATGTGGACTAATTTTGGCACAAATCTTTTATTGCCTTTTGGAATAATACTTGGTTTGCGTAAGTATTTAACCGATATTACTTTTTCGGTTTTGGCGCTCGGCGCCCTTACTTTATGGATAGTGCCAAATTTAGTTCAGTTCCAGGTTTGGGATCTTGATACCAATAAATTTTTCGCCTACGCAATTTTTTTGTCCTTGGCCACCTGCGGGATAATGATAGAATCACTTCAGCCTAAAAATAGAAAAATAGCCATTGGCGCGCTCGCCTTGATAATAATTTTTTCCTTGCCATCAACTGTTATACCGACATTGAATGCGTTAACTCACCGCATTTCAGGCGGAGTTAATTTATTAGATAAAGATGAGCGCAACACAGCTGCCTGGCTCAAAAAAAATACGCCTGATGACGCAACAATTTTATCTTCCTCAGCTATATTTTCTTTAGAATCCATCCAAAACCCCGTAGTTATAAGCTCGGGCCGCAAAGCTACAGCCGGCTTTACTACCTGGCTATATACTCACGGTATTGATTTTTCAGACCGCAATGCGGCCATAAAATCTTTCTTTGCTGATCCGGTTAAAAATAAAACGGCCTTAAATGACATGCCCGCGGATTATCTTCTGCTTGATGACATAATCAGAAAGAATTATTCAGGTATAGAAGATAGGCTGGTTGAGGGGGGATACCAAATAGTTTATCAAAGCGGACCTTTGGCCTTGTTTAAATTAAGATAAAAAATAAAACCTTTGCGAAGGATCAAATTATTTGTTAAAATGCGACGATCATCCCTACACCATTTTCTATGAAAGAAACCAAAGTAACCCAAGAGCTTGTCCAAGGGCCAGCGCTATCCATAATAGCCCTTATCGACGCGCTTATTGAAGAAGCGCATAATCTTCGTGCCTCGGATATTCATATTGATCCAACGGAGAAAGAAGTTACGGTTCGTATGCGTATTGACGGCGTTTTGCAAGATGCGTATATTTTACCCAAAACAATACTTTCCGAAGTCGTCACGCGAGTAAAGATTCTTGCTGGATTGCGTACCGATGAACACCAAACACCGCAGGACGGACGTTTTCGCATTGCCTTTGAAGAATCGCCTCCGATTGATGTCAGAGTTTCGATTGCGCCGGTCTATTACGGAGAGAATGCCGTACTACGCCTTCTTTCGGAACATGCAGAGAAATTCACGCTTGATACGTTGGGTTTTGGCAAACAAGAACAGAAACAAATTGAACAAGCAATTTATAAACCATACGGCATGATTCTGGCAACCGGCCCAACGGGTTCAGGCAAAACAACAACGCTTTATACCATTCTTAAACAGCTGAATACCAAGGAGGTAGCCATTATCACCATTGAAGATCCTATAGAATATGCTGTTGAAGGAATAAGTCAGATGCAGGTCAATGATCGCACAGCGCTTACATTTGCAAATGGCCTCCGCTCTATTTTGCGTCAGGATCCCAATATAATTATGGTTGGTGAAATACGCGATGCTGAAACAGCCGGCCTTGCTGTAAATACTTCGCTGACCGGGCATTTGGTGCTCTCAACGCTTCACACTAATGATGCCGCAACGACACTGCCGCGTTTGTTGGATTTGGGCATCGAGTCGTATCTAATAACCGCAACTGTAAATATTGCTATAGGACAGCGCTTGGTGAGGAAAATATGCGACAATTGCAAGAGTAGGCATAAACTGACCGAAGCCGAAGAAAAAAGCCTCTCTGATCTTGGAGGGGGAGTTTCTTTCGATAAAACTGAAACCATTTGGTTTGGCAAAGGATGTGAGCAATGCGGTGGCAGCGGCTATCGCGGCAGAATCGGCATCTATGAAGTTATGCCTATTGATGATGCTATTCGTGAGGCAATGCTGAAAAGGTCTTCAGCCTCTGATATCAAGAAATTGGCAGTATCCCGGGGGATGAAGACGATGGTTGACGATGGTTTCGAAAAAGTGGCCAAAGGTTTAACGACCATTGCGGAGGTTCTGCGTGTTATACATGAATAAAATAAAATTAAAAATTTTCAAACGTTCATTCTATAGATTACGTCCCAAACTTTCTCTGCAAGAGCAGGCGCTATTTGCAAAGCGCTTATCTCTTTTATTACAGGCCAACGCTTCGCTTCTTGAAGGGATTAGGATACTTGAACGACAGAGTACGTCTAGAGCGAACCGCAAGATGTTCCAACAAATTTTACACGACCTTTCCAATGGCCAGCAGCTTGCCAAAAGTTTGGGGCGCTTCAAAAATGTATTTGGCAATTTTGCCATTAATATTATTCTGGTCGGTGAAACTTCAGGGACATTGTCAAGAAATCTTAAATATCTTGCTGAAGAGATCGACAAACGACGAAGGCTTCAACAGAAAGCAATCGGAGCGCTTATATATCCGTTGGTGATAATGGGAGCGGCTCTTGCCGTCAGCGGAATGATGACAATTTATCTTTTCCCCAAATTACTCCCTCTTTTTAAAAGTTTGAATGTTGATTTACCTTTCACAACGCGGGCCCTTATTTTTATAAGCGATTTTCTTACAAAGGACTGGTTTTTTGTTTTACTTTTTTTGGTGATGACTGTGATTGTGTTTTCGCTATTGATGCGCAACAAGCATTTTCATTTTTTTATCAATAGAATTACTTTGATGATACCCATAATTGGGCCGCTTGTTAAAGATTATCATATCGCCAATATGTGCAGGACACTGGGCATTCTTTTTAAAAGCCAAGTTCGCTTGCTTGAGGCGGTAAATATTGCAGCGGATACCGCCACGAATCTTGCATACAGAAGAGAACTCCATAATTTGCATCGTTCTTTAGCCAAAGGAGGTAAAATTGCGGAGCATTTTGAAAAACAACCCCAGCTTTTCCCGGATATGGTTTCACAAATGATAGCAGTCGGTGAAAACACGGGAAATTTAAGCGACACCCTACTTTATCTGGCCCAAATTTATGACGAAGAATTTGATGAGCAAACCAAGCGCCTCTCTTCGGTTTTGGAGCCGGCTATGATGTTACTAGTCGGTCTTCTGGTCGGTTTTATTGCGATATCCATTATTACGCCTATCTATGCAGTCACCCAACACCTCGGCCCACAATAATATTAGGTATTGGAATATTAAAACCGCTCAACATAATTTTCTAAGCCTAAAAAATGATGCAGGCTTCACGTTAATCGAGGTGGTCATTGTAATGACCATCATCGTTTTTTTGGGCACTTTTGGGGTCATCGTCGGTTTTGATACATATAGACGATCTAATTTTCACAGTGAAGAAGATACGGCGGTGAGCCTGCTTGAGAAAGCGCGGAGTGGAGCGATTAATAATATAGGGGAGTCATGGTACGGAGTTAAGTTTGATGATGCCTCTAATTTAATTTTATTCCGCGGCCAGGGCACACCTAAGGATTATGTTCATCGTAATTCTGCCTACGACCTCAAAATCCAGAAATCCGGCGTACTTGTTTATACCGGAGCCACCGAAATGGTTTTTAATCAGCTTTCCGGAGATAGTTCCGGTGGAATCGTAACGATTAATAGTTCTAATATAACTATAAACAATGAAGGCGGAATTGATTGGTAAATTTAATATGGTAGGACTTACACGTTTGCCATTTTTCTCGCTCATTCTCGCCACGCCAGCGCGTGGCTCCGAGGTTGCGGCCATTTTGCTCCGCGTAAAACGCGGAGACCACGCCAAAATGACCGCAAAATCCGCTCAAAAAAGGCAAACCCGTAAGTCCAATAAGGGCTCGGTATTAGTAGAGGTTTTAATTGCCCTCGCGATTTTGTCTTTGGGAATTTCCGCGGTATTGCTTTTGTCTTCAGCAAACCAGGATTTAAAAGTTGATAGCCAAACCAACAATGAGGCTCTCGCCAAAGCGCAAGAGCAATTGGAGAATATGCGTGCTCTTTCCAGGCAGGATATAAATTTAGTCCAAAATTGCGATGACAGTTCGGCGACAAAGTGCAGCGGCGCGCTTGACCCTTTTTACAATCGTAAAGTGATTGTTACCGACATAGATTCATTTAGTAAGCAAGTTACAAGCCAAGTTACTTATTCGATAGGCTCTTTGCGTCCTCAAAAAGTGGAATTAAGTACTGTCGTAGCCGATTGGATCTCGGTCTTAGGCGGAGATACTTGTACTCAAACCTTGAGCGGTGATTGGGCAAACCCGCAGTTACTGGGTACGGTTGATGTTGGTGGGGATAATGGAGGTACGGACGTAGACGTACTTAGTAAAAAGGCTTATGTGACAACCAATCCAAGCGGAAACAACAAACCTAATTTTTATGTCGTTGATGTAGCCAATCCCAATATTGATCTGCCAATTTTGGGTAGCATAGATACTAACCCAAGCACTGAAGCGGGGCTTGCGACAGTTCATGCCGCGGGTAAATATGCCTACGTTGCAAATATGAGTACGGTCAGTCAATTGCAAATAATAGATATCTCTGTACCAACCTCTCCAACAGTTGTTCCATCCGCAAGTCTTAAGGTTACTGCAGTCGGAGATGCGGCGGTGGGCAACAGTATTTTTTATACCAATAAAAGAGTTTATTTGGGCTTAATCAAATCTTCCGGGCCAGAATTCTATGTTATAGATGTTTCTGATCCCTTAAATCCATTGGCGAAAGCCTCGTTTGAAATTAATTCCAGAGTTAACGCCATAACAGTTAAAAATAATATTGCTTATTTAGCGGTTCCGGATGACGATTCAACCTCTACAATATCCGAACAATTAAAGATTTTGGATGTCAGCCAAGCCGATGCCGGTGTTATTACCCAGCTAAATACATTTTCTCCAAATCCCGCGACTATGTCTGGCGAAGGATTGTACATATCTAAAGACGGTAAGACTTTGTATTTAGGACAAGGAGGTGCTAATTCTAGCAATCCAGTATTTTTTTCCTTGGACGTAACTAACCCTAATAGTATTAGCCCAATAAATTCAAAGTATATTGGCACTAAAGTAGATGGGAAGATTGGTATTACGGTAAACGCGATTGCGGTTAGGAGCAACTTAGCGTTTTTGTGGACGAGCGACACTAATTTGGGTTTCCAGATCTGGGACTTAAATAATTTGGGCAGTCCTACGCCTTACGCCGCACTAAATACGCAACAAACGCCCACCGGTGGACTGGATTGCGATGGTAATCTTGTGTATACGGCCCAAAGAAGCAATAAGGCCCTGCAAATTATTGGACCCGGTCTTATCAATGCCACAATTACGCTTGCCGTTCATAATGCGGCTCACGATCCCATAACCGCGGCCAATATCGGAGATACGGTCCACGCCAGCGTCATGGTTGCTGGTACGGAAGGGACTCCAGCCGGAAAAGTTGATATTACTTTTTATACTAGTAGCGATAACTGCACTTCCGGCGGAATTTCTGACTCTTCCAACCCATTTGCACTAGACAATACTGGCGTAGTTGATCCGTCTTCTAACCAAGGACCGCTCAACGCCGGGTCGTATTCTTTCCAAGCCCATTACGAAGGAGATAGCATCTATAATGTCGGCGACAGCGCGTGCAAGTCGCTCATCATGGCAAAAGCAACACCAACGGTAAGTACCACTATTTATGATAATGCCGACGGTCAAGCAGTAACTTCTGTCCCTTCCGGAACGGTGGTTTATGATCAAGCGACGTTAACTGGGAGCGTAGGAACGCCAACCGGTACGGTTAATTTCACGCTGTATAAAAATGATTCATGCAATCTTAGTCCAGGACAAGTTATAAAAACCGATTCTGGCGTAGATTTAATATCTGGGGCCGCTCAATCATCAACTTATAAAACAAAGAATGGCGACAAGCCGAGTATTTCATATCAAGCTCACTATAACGGAGATTTTAATTATAATGCTGTGGATGGACCATGCGAATCTTTAATCGTGAACTGATGAATAAAGATTTTAAAAATACCGCCGGTTTTACCTTAATAGAAACCGTCATCTATATTGCGATCCTGGCGTTTTTAATGGGCGGGGGAATGACGGCGGGTTTTTATATTATTGATTCCGGACAAAAAAATAAAACCGATATTAATACTCAAGCCGAAGGATATTTTTTGTTAAGAAAAATTGAATGGGCCTTGACCGGCGCATCAAGCATATCTGTAACTCCCACCAGCCTTTCCGTAACAAAGGACACGATAACCGGCTTTCCGTCTTCCCAAAATCCATTGATTTTATCTTTGGACGGATCAAATTTACAGTTAACACGCGGCAACCCTATTTTGACAACAGCAAATCTTAACAGTTCCAACGTGGCCGTTGCCGGTGTGGGCGGAGTAGTTTTTATAGATATTCCATCATCCGGCGGCAAACCCGAAGGCGTTAAGATAAATTTCACTGTCATGAGCAAAGAGTCCGGTGTTAGCAAGCTGTTTACTGTTGCGAAATATTTAAGAAAATGACCCCGTTAGAGACGACCATGTATTATGCATATGTTTTACAAAGCAAAAAAGATGGCAAATGGTATACTGGCGCTACCAGTGATTTACGGAAGCGTTTGAGTGAACATAATGCAAACCTTGTCAGTTCCACCAAAGGACGAAGTCCCTTGGAAATCATCTATTTTGAAGCTTGTCTTAATGAACATGATGCATTTGTTAGAGAGAAATATTTAAAATCCGGTATGGGTAAGCGTTATCTAAAAAATCGCCTCAAACGCTTCCTGTCTCTAACGGGGCGGGTTCACTCCGTGAGAGGTAGGTTGCCATCGGCAACCGCAACCTCTAACGGAGGATTTGTGGCTTTAATGACCGTAATTGTGATTTCGGTAATTCTTCTCACAGTCGCTATTGGTTTGAATCAAGCAGGATTTTTAACTCGCTCCCAAATTCTTGACGCGGAATATAAAGAACGAAGTTCGGCGCTTGCCGAAGCTTGTGTGGATACTGCATTGTTGCGGTTTGCTGAAGATTCGGGATATACTGGGCCAGAAACGATAAATAATATAGGAAGCAATACTGGTACTTGTCAGATTCGGCCAGTAAAAAAAGATTTTCCTGTATCGGGTCAGACTACCATTGAGACACAAGCGTTTTATAATGAAGCCGTAACAGATCTCAGCATCGTAATTGATACCGTCAGCCTCACAATTCTTTCCTGGTTAGAAGTACCACAATTTTGACCAAAAACAATGGCCTTGACAAGGTATAGGTAAGTGTGCTATATTAATATAGTACTATTTAGGTACTATAATTTAGGTGTCGAAGAATATTCTTAATAAAAATAATAAAACATGAATACAATAACAACAAAATCAAAAAAATATCAGCAAGGTTTCACGTTAATTGAAATCCTTGTTGTCATAGGCATCATCGCGATCTTGGCTACGATCGTGCTGGTCGCGTTAAACCCCGCTAGACAGTTTGCGCAAGCGCGAGATTCCCAGCGTATATCAAATATAAATGCCATACTTAATGCGATTGGACAAAGAATCGCCGATAATAAAGGCATCTTTGAAACCGGTTGCGCCGCAGGTGCTATCCCCACCACAGATACGGATATGAAAAGTGCTGCTGGCGGATACGATATCGCGCCGTGTCTTGTCCCTACGTATTTGCCCGCTATGCTTTTTGATCAGAAAGGAAGCAGCTGCACCGGCTCCTACACAAGCACTGCAGCTTACGATACCTGCTATAATGTCGTACGCGATGCGACCAGCGGTCGAATAACCGTAAAAGCGCCAGGGGCAGAAATTACCACGCCACTCGAAGTCACACGATAAGCAAAATATAACAAAAAGCCCCGCGAGGGGCTTTTTTGTTTGTAGAAAAAAGAAGTGCTGGGGGTCCTAATCGCGCCCGCTATGCCCGCTTTTAAAAACCCTCGGTTTTTAATTTTTTCTCATTCGAGCCTGAGGCTCTCAGAGCCGAACGGCCTATACGGGAAAACTACGTTTTCCCGACCCCTTTTCTCGATTCCTCCCCCCATCACAAAATCTATTCTATTTTAAATATTGTCTGGTGCAGTATCGTAGACGACGTTAAAACTATTATTCAGAGGCAGAATGGACATATTTATGTGCCGGATTTAAATATATTGACTTAGAATACCTCAAATTAGTTAGAGAGAATCGTATATACCCTTCTTGTTCCTGGTTCGGGTGGAACATAGTATTCAAGTTCGGTGTCAGAAAGCCATTTTGCTCTAAATTGCCACGCTGGATCCTTTATTGTTGCCAACCGAATACTTTTCTGATTAAACAAATCATATATATAAAAGTGAATTTGCCGCCCTTCTTTTATCCATTTATCTTCAAGTTGTTTGTCAAGATCAGCATCTCCTGTCCACGGTGACCCATCATAGTAGGTTATATAACCCTTTTCCATATTTAAAATATCTCCACCCTTCGTTCCTATAGGAGCTCTAAAAATCTCTAATGTCCAATTTAACTTATTAATTCGGAAAATCGCCGATACATCGGCTCCAATCGAAAAATTTCCCCAGAAATATTTACCATCTCTAGCCCAATCATAAAAATCAAACTCGCCATCTATAAATGTAAATCTATTTTTTAATTCTGAAAAAGTCGCTGAATAAGCGTCGCTTTTGCTATCAAGATTTCTGAAAACGAGGGCATAACCAGCCTCTCCTCCAAAACCTTTCACAAGAACAACAAAAAGCTCTTCTGGATCTATACGAAAATCGTTTTGGAAAACCTTATTGTATACACCGTTAATACTGGTGCCTAATTCTGCTATAGATTCAACCGATCCATCAAAATAATAACGTGCTATTTCTGCCGAATAATTTGGTTGTGGACGTCTATTTTTATAATCGTAGCCAAATGAACGCGCTGCATATACCCCGCACTGATGGATCTCGATCGGATGATAATGGTTAGGACTAACTAACTCTATAATAAATGATGAAATTTCTTCGTGTGTATCTTTATCGCGAATAATAATTCTTGCCTGCGTTTCTTTGCCTTTTTCTTCAGGCAATTTTTCGTATTCCGCGATTTCATTTTCGTTCAAACACCGTGCCTGCCGATTAATTATAGGCGGTGTAACAACAATATCTTCTTTTGATTCACCGAAGTATAAAATTTAACCAATACCAGCAATTGCCACAAAAATAATAATCAGAATGGCAAATTTTTTCATGTTGTCGTTAATGAATTGCAAATAAGGCGAACACTAAAGGAAATTTGTATCTGAAAAGTTACCTTCCTTTATCTCTTTTAATCTATCAATATATTTCTGTGGAGCCTTAACCCTTAAGAAGGATGGAATATCGTCAACGTGGTGATATTCGGCAGGCTTAAAAGGTCCATCCAATTCAATTTTTTCCTCAGAAGAGGTTCGGAAAGAATAAGCGTCTATATTTAATGCAACCGTATCGTTGCTGTCATGTCGCATTACATATAACGTACTTTGGGCCCCGTAGACTTTGTCGATATGAAAAGCGGCCGCCAATGATCTTGGAGGAAGAGTTATAGCTTCTGCGGGAGAGCTATCTATAAAGACAATCTCTTCTCTTTCTGAGAGATATTCTTTCAATTCTTCTTGATTTAAGAACTTTCTTTGCATTGTTTTGGCAACCGAAGCGTCTCGGTCACTCGATAAAAATTGTAGACTGTGCTGGGGGTCGGAATCGAACCGACGACCCCCTCCTCTTCAGGGAGATGCTCTACCGACTGAGCTACCCCAGCATGAACGAATGAAAAGAGTGAATGCTGAGGGTAGCGGGCGTTTTCCCCGTGAAGGAAACCAGCGACCGCAGGGAGCGTCAGAAACCGTGGGTTTCTGAAGTCGGGGGTCGGGGGAAACGCAACTGAGATACCCCAGCATAGTTAATAAATTACCACTGTTTTTTAAAGTATTCAAGAAAAAAAGACCGGTGATTATGACCGGTCTATGAATCCCAGAGATCTGGGTCAACCTCTCCAGCAGATATAACTGGCGTGTCTAATGGTATCATGTCTGGATTGGGATTCTCATTCGCCGAAGAGTTCACGTATAGAGAGGCTAATCTTTTGCGATGCCACTCTATTCTTTGTTCCATATCTTCTACGAACAGCTGGGCAATCAGTTCGCGGTTATCTGTGAGAACCGCTTGCTGTATGCGCCGTGACCGTTCCTTGGTTAGTGGGGGTCCGGACAATCTCGCAACAAACGTGTTCAGAACTTCATTCTTTTCAATGCGACCGAAAGTAAAAGCGCCTTCGGCATCTACCAGTACAACTCGATCTCCTGCGGCTATACCGTCTTGGTCAATGCCCCAGCATCGGCCTTGTTCATCCAGACAATTGAAATCTGCAGCTACTTGTTTCATCGCTTCTCCTTCCTTGTTTTGTTTTTTGCCCAGCTCTACCCAGCTCAAATTAAGAATTGGGGCTGGGTTAGAGCAGGGTGGTACCGAGGGCGAGACTCGAACTCGCAAGCCTTTCGGCATCCGGGTTTAAGCCGGACGCGTATGCCATTCCGCCACCTCGGCACCGTGTGGTGTTATTCGTTTTTGGTGGGCAGGAAAGGAATCGAACCTTTTCAGCCGAAGCTACTGATTTACAGTCAGCTGAGCTCACCACCTGCTCAACCTACCCACTTTGCGGGTTGGTACGGGGAGAGGGACTCGAACCCCCAAAAAGTAGATCCTAAATCTACCGCGTTTGCCAGTTTCGCCATCCCCGCACAAGAGAGTTTGGTGCCGAAGAGGAGATTTGAACTCCTAACCTTTCGGAGAGGTGTTTGAGACCTCCGCGTATGCCAGTTCCGCCACTTCGGCACCGATATGTTTAAGGCCGCGATATTAAGGTGGCCTTGGATGAGTGCGTGGGGTTGGTAGGCCCTCTAGGACTCGAACCTAGGACGTGCAGTGTATAAGACTGTTGCTCTAACCAACTGAGCTAAGGGCCCACTGATGTGCCTAATTTTCCGCTGTTGGCGGCCAGCCGGCACCGGCTGGTGTATCTTTTGTAAAGGAGCATTTCGTCGTCCTTCTTCGCTTCGCTCATCAGGATCTTCAATTTCCGCAGTTTGGGGGTCGGAAGTTTTCTCTCGCAAGAGAAAACTGAAGACTCTGAAATTTGAGCGGAGCGAAAATTGAAGAGCTGCGGGGCTTGGATTCGAACCAAGATATTCAGCTCCAAAGGCTGCTGTCCTACCGTTAGACGATCCCGCAGCGATTGGCAGGCCGAGAGGGATTCGAACCCACGACCTACTACTGCATCTTGAAAGGTGGTGAGCCCGGAGAGACTCGAACTCTCAACCCTTGGCTTAAAAGGCCTCCGCTCTACCGTTGAGCTACGGGCCCACGCGATCAAGATGCTGTGTTTTGTTTTTTTGTCCAGCTCTACCCAGTTCAAATTAAGAATTGGGGCTGGGTTAGGGCTGGGTGGTAGCGCCGAAGAGATTCGAACTCTTGATCTCCTCCTTGAAAGGGAGGCATCCTGGGCCTCTAGACGACGGCGCCGCCGTAAGTCCATCGGACTTAAGCGATTTGCGGTGGGTGAAGGTAGTCCCGACGTTATGTCGGGACACTACATTTTGCAACCAATCGCTTAGCTCTTGGGCAAAATGTGTGGTGGACGATGTAGGACTCGAACCTACGGCCTTCTCGGTGTAAACGAGACGCTCTAACCAACTGAGCTAATCGTCCAAGAGGCCGTAGGTGAGACGTTCACCAATAAGCCTATTATATCACAAAAAAACACTTTGTCAACTTTTTCACCATGGATTCTAGCTTTAAGCGCAACATTCCGAGCGGTGCTGTCTCGCAAAGCCTCGCGGAAGCCGAGCGGGCATGGCGCCGCGCTTTAAGCTTCGCCAAGCGCAGCCGCATTCGTTTCGCGTCTGCAAGGAATCTTTCCATCAATAAAGCCGTTCCGGCTAATCTAGAACAAGCCTTAAGGCCGCTCACCGAATGCGGCCACACAGCGCGGCGAGCGAGGTTGAGCGAGAGTGCGAGCGCCTCGCTGGGGCGCGAGACACGCCTTTGCGAGACAGCACCAAAGGTAAAGCATTGCACTTCAGCAGTAAATTTTAGACTAGCTTTTTTAAGGTTGTACTCTAAAAACTATAACGGAATTCTGCCTACATGACAACAATTATTGCTCTTGTTTTTAGGACGCGATTTGGTAAACTTGTATAAACTCTTTTAATTCGAGGAGATGCATATGCCCGCAAAACTTGAAGTCATAACTGGCCCGATGTTTTCCGGCAAAAGCGCGGAACTTATTCGATTGTTGAACCGCGCCACTTATGCCAGAAAAAAGATTTTGGTAATCAAGCCGTCTATCGATCATCGAAGTGGAGAAAACCGCATCGCCGAACGAGCAATAAAAAATGGTAAATCCGCTGTTGTAGAAGATTTTCCTGCTTTCAGCATCGGCACCCTTGAAGAATTTTGGCACCTTGTCAATAAAAATGATTTCGACGTGCTGGCCATTGATGAAGCACAATTTTTCACCCAGCCATGGTTTGTATCGGTTGACTTTATAGCGGCCGTTCAGGAATTATTGGATAAGCATTCACAAGAAGATTTCCGCATAATTATCGCCGGCCTTGATATGACCGCGCAAATGGAACCTTTCGGACCTATGCCGCAGCTTCTGGCGATGGCGGATGAAGTAACAAAACTGACCGCGGTTTGTTTCAACTGCGGCGCTACAGCACGTTACACTCAAATACTTGGCGGCACTGGAGAGGAAATTCAAGTTGGCGATCTAGACCTCTATGAAGCGCGGTGTCGTAAATGTCACGTGAAAAATAAAACTTAACAATGGCTCAAAAAAGCCGTTTTATTTTTTAATTGTTGTGGCAGCAACTGTTGCAAGAATAGCTTTGAGGTTTTATACTTGGCAGTAGTTTTTTGAAAAAGGAGTCAAGATGGACGCAGCCAACCTGAAGGATCGCGCTAAACGCATACTTGAATATCTTGATCCAGAAGGCGTTAAAAGTAGAGCATTGCCAAGACCGGTTATCATTGAATTTACCGGCTCTCCTGATGCCGGTAAAACCACGATTATTGATGCGCTTGATCCATTTTTCCGCAGATTAGGTTTTCGTGTGATGCGTCCGCAGGAAGGCGCTGAAGTAATTCGTCATGTTCCGCGCAGTGACTATGAATATAATATACGCACGGGCGTATATCAGCTCGGCCTTGTCATAGATGGTTCTTATGACAGATTTACAGATCTTTTCATACTTGATCGAGGACTTTATGACCTTTCCTGCTGGATGGAGTATTGGGCCAGAAAAGGTCAGATTGATAGAGACAAAGCTAATTTTTACCGCAAATTTTTTGGTGATCCAAAATGGCTTTCCAAGATAGATATATGTTTCTTTGTGGTGTGTGAGCCAGAAGAGGCCATAAAACGCAATCAGCTCGCTATTCCTCTAGATGAATTTGGAGAAACCACCAATCCAGAATCGGTGAAAGCGCTGGTTGATATAACTCGTAAGACCTATGCGTACTGGCACGCGCGCGGCGCGCCCGTGGTTATGGTGGACACGACCAACGTGGCTCCCAAAGAAGTTGCTGCCGAAATAATCGATAAAACGCTTGAAATGCTTGAAATACGCTTCGATCTTAAATAAATTTAAACAGTTCTAATCAAGAGCTGTTTTATTTTGTCCGATTATAATGCTATTTTAAAGAGTATGGGAAAACCTTTAATTCTTGGTTTGGATCTTGACGGTACGCTTGCCGATCACACGCAATCTAAATTAGGTTTGGCTCGCGAACTGGGCTATGTGCTTGAACCGCACCAAACATCCCCAGAATTAATACAGGATATAATATCAGCCGAACATTACAAAGAATTCCAGCGCAGAGTTTATGGCGAATTTAGCCATTTGGCCGTAAAGCAAGACTCGCTTGAAGAAGGTTTAAATGCGCTTAAAAATCGCGGCTGGAATTTTATTTTAGTATCGCGCAGAGGATCCGATGCTCATCAAGCCGCGCGCCAATGGTTAAACGCGCACCTGCCGGGACTTATTCCGGAACACAAGATATTTTTTGTTGAAAACGACGAAGATAAAAGCGGTGTATGTCTAGCAGAAAATGTAGCGGCTTTTGTTGACGATAAACTTGAAGTGCTACAGTTTATGGATAAACAAATATTAAAAGTGCTTTTTGATCCTTTTGATAACTGGGCTAATTTGGACGAAAATGAGATTAAGCGCGCAAAATCATGGGATGAAATCCCAAACATTCTTGCCTACCTTGAGAATAAAAGCAGCCTCATTGGATGAGGCTGCTTTTTGTTTGGTTGGACACAAGTGGGCGGTATAGGACTCGAACCTATGACCTTTACAATGTCAATGTAACGCTCTAGCCAACTGAGCTAACCGCCCATACGTTGTTTTTTAGCACATGCTAATTTTTGGCGCAAACTTAAACATTCTTGATTATGGGCTATCAATAAAGTATACTTCTCTTGTGCAAAAAGGGCCAAACGTGTTAATAAGAAATGACCAAATGCTAGATATTGTTTACGAAGATGACGATATTATCGTTATAAACAAGCCGCCGGGCATTGCCGTACATCCAGTCAAGGAAAACGATTCAAAAATCACCGTGGTTAGAGAACTTATAGATTATTATCCGCCCATTAAAAAAGTTGGAGAGAATCAGTTGAGACCCGGGATCGTACACAGGATTGACGCGGACACATCAGGTATTCTTGTTGCGGCTAAGAACCAAAAAACTTTTTCGTGGCTAAAGAACAAATTCGCATCCAGAGAGGTTGAAAAGCATTATTTGGCCATCGTTGAAGGCCGTATGAGTTCTTTAAAGGGAACATTTAAGGGTAAATTGGGGCGCATTGGCGGAAAATTCAGGCTTATAGACGCGGGAAAGTTGCGCCCGCATGAAAAACTTCCAGAAAAGCTAAGAGAAGCCGAGACTGAATTTAAAGTGTTAAAACGCTTCCAAGACGCAACACTTGTTCTGCTTTCTCCAAAAACCGGCAGAACCCATCAGTTAAGAGTACAATTGTCTGCCGCGGGCCATCCCATTTTAGGTGATAAACTATACGATTCAAAAACTAGCGCAATGCGTGCCGAACGCCAAATGCTACATGCGCTTTCGCTTACAGTAAGCATGCCAGACGGCAAAAGAATTTCTTTGGAAGCAGAACCGCCGTATGATTTTCAAAATACCCTAAATGATTTATCCAAAAGAGATGAAGAAAATAAAATTGAGAAAAATGAAACGCATATAACATATGAATAAAACAATAGAAAAATTCAATAAAACGCACGAAGCAAAAAAAATCCCGGATGTACGCTCTGGCGATACTGTTAGGGTTGTGCAGATGATCAAAGAAGGGGATAAACAGCGGCCACAGGCTTTTGAGGGTTTAGTCATTGCCTTAAAGCATGGTAGAGGCATAAATGGCATGATGACCGTCCGCAAAATATCTTTCGGTGTCGGTGTGGAAAGGATATTTCCGCTTCACGCCCCGACATTGGAACGTATAGAAGTATTGAGACGCGCTAAGGTAAGACGAGCTAAACTCTTCTTTGTCCGCGGCAAAAGCGGCCGCAAGGCCAGGAAAATGCGCGGTGATATAGTGCCGCCAGAAACCGGCACCGTTGAAAGCGCTGAAGAAAACGTTTAATACTAAAAAGAGATTTTATTTATGCCAGGTGGTAATTATAGAAGAAATCGTAATCCAGAAGATCCGGAGCGTCGTTCGGAACAACAGTCCAAAGACAAAAAACTTAAGGAAGACATAAGCGCTGCTTTGGGTGGTGGAAATCGGCAGAATAATCCTGGACAGTCTGATAAAGAGAAAGCAACCATCAAGAAAATGGAAGAGGATTTGGGCTTTAGTTTAGGCAGCGAGAAAGGAGCGCCAAAAGAACCATCGATGCGCCATAAAAAAGTCGATGAGGACGAAAAACGCAAACCCGGGTATCAGAGCAGCAATAAGGAATTGGCAAATACTTTCGGCGGAAAAGAATTGGGCGACATAAAGGCGGTAAAAAAAAGCGTTGAAGGAGGCGATGTCGGCGGACCGGAAGATGCACGAGATAATAAAACCGAAATTGAGGACTTGCGCCGAACGCTTGATCAAGGGAATTTTTCGCGTTTAAAATTTTTTCAATCACTTACCGCAAGCGGGAAAATAGGCGGAGTACAAGATAAGCCAGAGCAGGAACATTTTATAGTTAGCAAAGAGATTCCCGAAGAAGAGCGCGTAAAAGGTACGCTCGATGAGGAGACGGCTGAAACCATTAGGGCTATTGTCGAGGGGAAATTGCCGCCATTCATTAGGGCAACACTCGTAGATAGTTTAATTAAATATTCTTCGCTTAATACTATCGAAAAAACCGGCGTTGTTGAAGCCGTAAGGTCAAGCCCGGAAAGGTATGAACTTTGCAAAAAGCTTTTAAAGCATATCAATCTGCAGCCTCTAAACGAAGCATTTTATTCCTTGTACGAGGAAGTTAGCAATTATTCCGATTTAGATCTACAACTTGGCCAGCTTCTTTTGGGCGATAAAATTCCCGTAACACCAGGTACGCTTATAATACGTGATATTATTGTTGGAACCCTGGCGCGTTCAAAATCCATTGAAGCTGTGGAAATATTACGTAAATATGCGGAGCAAATTAGCACATCCTACGGCGACGTAACCGAAGGAAGAATGCATTCTGATATATATCGTAGCAAAGATTACGCCAGTATCATCGAAGCCCTTTCTAAATTAGAAGGCGCTTTTCAGGAAACAGCCGAAGCCGAAGATTCAATCGGATTGCTGACTTCAGTTAAAAATGAAGTTGCAAATTATATGACGGTAAGCGATGAGCGTGTTAAGGAATGGAAAGAGGCTAATCCAGGATGGACGTTAGCACGACAGCCAGTTGTTGTCGGGGCACAAGAGAAAGAAAGTTTTGATGTATCCGAAATTGTGGCTGAATGGAAAAACCACGCCAAAAATTGGGGCGATACAGAAAAAAGATTTGCATTACAAATTATTTTAAAAGAACAGCAAGGTAAATTAGTAGCTGAAGAAGCTTTCAAGGAACTTGGAAAAAATCCTGATGCCACCGAACTTTACGAACTTTATGCTGATTTAGCAGATTTGGCTCCACCAGAATACACGGAACGGCTAGGGATAAGGTTATTAAGCGACGAGATTTGTCTTGATCCCGCCAAGCGCGATATACGCCAAAACATAATTAAGGCTATGGTTCAGTCTGTATTGCCAGAAAGTGTTGATATACTATTTGCCTACGTGGAGAAGGTTAAGAGTTGTAATTATCAGGAATCTTCAGACGCGCCTCAAGATCCGCCAGAATTAT